>ERZ808275.281-NODE-281-length-24066-cov-6.326725_pt1 | contig 24066 bp, 22 predicted proteins | sample MGYA00520894_ERZ808275 | MGnify/ENA primary metagenome ERZ808275 (study PRJEB31516, sample SAMN03275598) | gut metagenome | biome: mammalia-associated habitat; material: feces | host: Papio cynocephalus | place: Kenya | collected 2012-08-03 ...
GGGAGGACTATTTTTTATGCCTTAATTTAGTCTCACATCATTTGAATTAGTACATGTTTTTAACTGTAAAAAATAAAATATATCAAGCTATATTATCTAATAAATGGTTATAGTAATTTTTCAAATAATTTACAGAATAAGTTGAACTTTTTAAAACAATTGAATTATATTTTAAATTTCGAAAAACACGTTTTAAAATCTTAAGAAATGTCCCTGTTAAAGATGTATTTATTGCAAAAAATAATGAAGAAACTAAATTAATCAGTGAAAAAGAATTTGATGTAGTTATATATTTATCGACAAGTTTTTTCAATAAATCTTATAAACCAATTTGTGTTTTTGAAATTAATGGTGGAGAACATTTAGGTAGTAATAAACAAATTAAATATGATAATGAAAAACGTGAACTTTTAAATAAATATGGGCTTAAATTATTTATTATTTCTAATAATTCTATAAAAGACTATGAATTAATTATTAATTTATTTAAAAATAATTTTAAGAAACTTTCAAAAGAAGTTGAATATGAACAAGTTAGTTTGTATGAGTGAAGTTTAAATTATCTTTATATATTATTGAAATATCTAATTGTCTAATTAGTGATTATCTTAAAATTTAATAAATATGTTATAATTTATACGATTAGGGGTAAGAAAATATGATTATATATCACGAAACAATAAATAACTTTATAAATGCTTGTAGCATTATAAATCAAGATGGCGAATGCATAGAAATTGGTGACGAAGTTAAACAGGCTATGTATAATGCTGGAATAAGAAATTTTGATATAAGTCAAGAAAAAGCGTGGAGAAAATCCTTGCCTTTTGTTGCTAAAGTCTTACAAAAAACATCAATTGATAAAAATGTTAAGGTTGCTATTGAATATAAAATAAATCAACAAAAAACTAGAATTGATTTTTTGATATATGGTATTGATGATTCCAATAATAAAAATGTAATCATAATAGAGTTAAAACAATGGAGTAATGTTCTATCTTCTAAATTGCCAGAATATGTTTTTGTTAATGTCGCAAAAAATAGATTTGAGGATCATTGGCATCCATCATATCAAGCTTATAATTACGCTAGATCTATTCAAAATTTTAATGTATTTGTAAGAAAGGAGCCTGTTAATTTACATTCATGCTCTTATTTACATAATATGGATGAAAATCGAAGTAGTTTACTTGATAATTTAAGTATATTTCCTTTGGTTAAAGAAAATCCTTGTTTCTTAGAAGATGACGCAAATAAATTAATATCTTTTTTAGAAAAATATGTTAAACATCCTTCTAGCGATCTTCTTTATAGAATTGAAGATAGTGAATTAATTCCTTCAGATTTATTATCTAAAATGCTTCTAAATGCCTTGAAAGGCAATGAATTTTTTGGTTATGATGATGCACAAAAAAAGGCAATTACAACTATTGTTCAAGAAGCAAGAGACGCAAAATATTATAATAGAAAGGAAACTATAATAATTAAAGGAGGTGCTGGTACTGGTAAATCAGTTGTGGCAATTAATGCTTTAGGCTTATTACTAAATCCTAAAAAAGGCGAAGGTAAAAAATTAAATGCTGCATATTTTACCTCTAATGCTGCGCCAAGAAATTCATACACGAAAGAACTTCATGGTAACGATTATAAAAATAGTGAAATTAATGTTTTATTTAAGCATCCTCTTGTTTTAAAAAATGCTAAAGAAAACGAATTTGATTGTTGCCTTTTTGATGAAGCACATCGTATTTTTGATTTTAAAGGTGGCACTGGTCTTACTAAGGGTGATCATTTATTTAGGAAAACAATAGAAGCTTCTTTAGTGAGCGTATTTTTTATAGATGAAGATCAAGCAGTTACGTGTAATGATTATGCAACAATAGACAAAATAAGAGATATGGCAAGAAAATGTCACTCAACATTAATCGAAGGACCAGAACTTGAGCTTACTTCTCAATTTAGATGTTTGGGAGGGGATAATTATACTAGTTTTATAAAATATTTACTTGGGTACAACAATAATAAAATTTTATTTAATGTCACAAAAAATAAATATGAATTTAAGGTTTTTGATAGTCCTAAAGAGATGTTTGATTTAATAAAATCAAAAGATGATGAAGAAAAAAAGAAGTATGAACAAGAAATACAAAAAAATAAAGGTGTTTTATTGAGTAGTACTGATATTAGTGGTAGATGTAGATTAGTTGCTGGGTATACACATAAATGGATTTCTAAAAATGAAGATCGAAATGGTCTTGATTTTGATTTTGATTATCAAGATGGTTTTAAAGCCAAATGGAATTTAAATAAACCAAATAATTATTCATGGGTTGAAGATCCATATTCAATCAATGAAATAGGTTGTATTCATACATGTCAAGGACTTGACCTAAATTATTGTGGTGTGATTATTGGTAAAGATCTTATTTATAGAAATGGAGAAATTGTAATTGATACTGAGCAACATCCAAGTAGTGATAAAGCATATAATAGTAAAACTCCAAGAGATTTAGTTAGAAAAATAATAAGAAATACATATTATGTTTTATTAACACGTGGAATTAAAGGATGTTATGTATATTGTGAAGATAAAGCTTTAAATGATTATATAAAAACTTTGATAGTTTCGTAATTTTTTGTGCTTTAAAATTAATTCTATGATACAATTATTACATAAAAAAAGACCTCACCCGAGGTCCAATGGTGTAGCATTGAGCTAATTTGAACTTATCTCATGTAACATCATTATAATAAATAATCATTCTAAATTTGTAAAGAGGGGATTTAATTATGAACAATAAAAATTACAAAATCGGATTAGATATTGGATCTAATAGTGTTGGTTGGTGCGTAACTGATGAAAATTATGATATTGTAGAAAAAAAGAATAAGAAACTTTGGGGTGTTTTAATGTTTGATGAGCAACAAAAAAATGTTGATAGAAGAACAAATAGAGGTGCTCGTAGAAGAATAGAAAGAAAAAGAAATCGTATAATTTATCTTCAAGAAATTTTTAAAAATGAGATAAATAAAGTTGATCCAACATTTTTTGGTAGACTTGATGAATCTTTTAAACAAGATGAAGATAGAAAATATCATGATAAATATACATTATTTATTGATAAAAACTTTAATGACAAAACTTACTTTAAAAAATATCCAACTATTTATCATCTTCAAAAATATTTAATGGAAAGTAATAAAAAAGAAGATATTAGACTTATTTACTTAGCAATTGCAAATTGCATTAAAGACCGTGGTAATTTTTTAAATTCTCAAGAACCAGAAAAATTTAATGTTAGTTTTGATAAGGAAAGTGCAAAGGCTAATATTTTAGATGCAATTAATGAACTATCAAACTATTTAACTGATGATGATAATTTACTTTTTGATTATAGTAATGAAAATATATTAGCTGATAATTTTGATAAAATTTTAAAAGATAATTATGAAAAAACTGTAAATGATAAATTGAACTTATATAAAGATATTTTTGTTGAAGACATAAAAAACAATAAACACTTTAAGAAATCTCTTTATGAATTTGTTTTAAAAGCTTTAAGTGGTAAAACAATATCCTTTAAAGATTATTTTATAAATAATTTAGAAGATGAATCTACTAAACTTGATTATAAAATAAGTGAAGAGCAAGAACCTCAAATTATTAAAATAATGAGTGAATTTAAAGATCCAGATTATCTTATTAATGCTATTAATAAATTAAGTGAAATTTATCAAGGTCTTTTATTAGAGAATATTTTTAAGGGAAGTATTAAATCTCTTCCTGAAGCTTTAGTTAATAGATTTAATAACTATAAACAAGATTTAAAAGAGTTAAAAAGACTTGTTAATGCGCTTCCCAATGGATATGAAATGTATAAGAAAATATTTATTGATAGTAGCGAAATTGTTGATAATAAATGTGTTATACCTAACAATTATGTTCACTATACAAGTTCATATCGTGAATATAATGAAAATGGTAAAATCAGTCATAAAAAAACTAATACATCAAAATGTAGTAGAGATGATTTTATTGATTACTTAAATAAACAATTTGGTTTCAAAGATGAAAAAGATAGAGTAAAAAATCCTGAATTATATGATTTAGTTCATAAACCAAGTTTTTTACTCAAGCCAAAAACACATGAAAATAGTGTTTTCCCTTACCAACTAAAATATCAAGTAATTAAAACTATTATTGATAATCAAAAGAAATTTTATGATTTCTTTAATGAAAAAGATGATGATGGATATATAAATGAAGATAAAATTTTAAGTATTTTAACTTTTAGAATTCCTTATTATTATGGTCCATTAACTATTAATAATAAATATGTAAAAGGAGATGAAGAAAATGTTGCTTCTAAATGGGCTTGGCTTGTAAAAGAAGAAGGAAAAGAACAAGTAAAAATAAGACCATGGAATTATATGGATGTCGTAGATGATGGTACAACACAAAATAATTTTATAAAAAAGATGCAACCTCGATGTACATATTTAAAAAATGAATTTACTTTACCAAAGGATTCTATAATTTTCCAAAAATATTTAGTATATCAATTTTTAAATTATGTAAGAATAAATGGAAACTTCTATTTTAATGCTGACGAAAAAGATAAGATTATTGAAAATTTATTTTTAAAGAATAGAAAAGTAAGTAAAAAACAATTTATTCAATATATTAATACAAATATTTTAAAAGTTAATAAAGATACCGAAAGCGATATTGCTTTTAAAAATGGCGCCTTAAGCGAAGATATTCCTTCTTTATCATCTTTATATGATTTTAAGAAAGTATATGGTTCTTTAGATGAAATAAATAAACATGAAAAAGAAATAGAAGAAATAATTAAAGATATTGCTATTTTACAAGATAAAGATAGTTTATCTACTAGACTTAAAAATAAATATTATCTTAATGATTCACAAATTAAAATTATTAAAGGTTTTAATTATAAGAATTTCTCATCTTTATCAATGAGATTGTTAAACGAGATTGAACCATGTAACAAAGATGGTGAGATTATTCATAAAACAATCTTAACTTTACTTAAAGAATGTAATTCAAAAGACAGTCAAGCTCAATCATTAATGGGTTTATTAACGATGAGCCCAGATTCTTTAGCAAATGAATATGATTTTAAAACGATAATAGACAAAGAAAATGGGAATAATACGAGTGATGATTTAAATAAATTTGTTGATGAATTATATGTTCCTGTTTGTTCAAAAAGAGCTATTAAACAAAGTTGTAAAATTATTGAGGAAATACAAAAGATTTTAAAACTTGATAATTTTGATAATGTTTCTTTTGCTGTTGAAGTTACAAGAGAAAATCAAAAAGATAAGAAACAAAAAGATAGTCGTTATAAAGAAATGAAAACTATCTTAAATAAAATTAAAGGTTTTAAGGATAACTATAGTGAAGTTTCCAATAATTTTAATGAATTAGAAGGAAAAGACGAAGGAAAAGTAAGATCTGAAAAATATTATTATTATTTCATGCAATTAGGCAAAGATATCTATACTGGTGATTCTATTGATTATGATAAATTAAGTGATTATGATATTGATCACATTATTCCTCAATCATTAATTAAGAATGATAGTATTGATAATAAAGTTTTGACAAAGAAAACATTTAACGAAGGAACTAAAAAGAATATATATCCATTTTTTAATAAGATTAAATTATTTAAGGGAAATAATAATGAAGCTAAGAAATTTTGGAAAACTTTATTAGATAATAAATTAATAAGTTCAAAGAAATATAATGCCTTAACTAGGACTGTTGAGCTTAGTGATGAAGAACTTGAAGATTTTGAAAATAGACAAAAAACAACAACCGACCAATCTGTTAAAGGATTTATGAGTGTTTTAAAAGATCGGTACAAAGTTCCTGATAAAAATATTATTTATTCAAAAGCAGGGAATGTTAGTTATTTTAGAAATAAATATGAAATTTATAAATCAAGAAATATCAATAATTATCACCATGCTCATGATGCTTATTTAAACATTGTTATTGGTAATATTGTCGCTAATAGTTATAAAAATACATATATTAGATTTAAAGCTTCTCATGGTGAATCTTTCCAAGATTATTTAATTAGAAACGCTTATTCTATAAATCCAGAAAAAATTATTGATAATTATTTTGATAATAAACAAAAAGACTTACTAGTAAAGATCAAAGAAAATATATTCTTAACTAAAAATATATTCACTAAAAAAAGAACAACTTATGTTGGTAGTGCGAATGTTTTAAGTGGAGTTACTTTATATCCGGCTAATGGTGAAAATAGTGGAATCCCAATCAAAAATGGTTTAGCTACATCTAAATATGGTCATTATGATTCGTATAATTTCCCAAGTTATTGTCTTTTGAAGTCCAAAATAAAGGAAGAAGAATACTGTTTAGAAGCTGTTCCAGCAATGTATATAGGAAATAATGAAAAGTATTTTAACAAAAATCCTAAGTACAAAGATTATGAAATATATATTGAAGATTTAAAAGTTAATACTAAGATGAAAATCGGAGATAAATCTTTTATTATTACAGGAAAAACAAATGATTCATACGTAATTCTTAATTCTGTTGAAAAAGCGTTTGTTTTAGAAGATATAAATAAAACGCAAAATATTTTAAAAACAATCCATAATTGCGAAAAATTAATTAGATATTTTTCAAATGTCATCATTAAAATTAATGATAAATCTACAAAGTTGTTAAGTTCTATTGATTATATTAATAATGATGTTGACTCTCTAAAAGTAATAAATGATTGCTTTAATGGAAATTATGTTTTAACAAACGAATATATTAAAAATCCAGAATATGATAAAAAAGATGAATCTAAAAATAATCATGAATTATGTTTAAAGAATGATGAACTTGATGAACTCTATGATTATATTTTAAATTTATATGAAAGAAGTTGTTATAAAGCTTATAATTCTGTTTATTCCATAATTAAGAATTTAAAATTGAAAAAAGTTTTTTATAATTTAAATATTGTTTATAAAATTAGAGTTATTAGTGAATTATTAAATGCTTTCAAAACTAATGAAAGAAAGTTTGTTAATTTAAAATTTATTGAATGCAGTAAAACGCAGAGTGGTGTATTGACACAAGGGAAGAATATAATTATTAAAAATGGTGAATCTGTTAAAATAATTTATGAAAGCATAACTGGATTTTATAAGAAAGTTATTAATTTGAAATAATTATGAGCTTTAGAACAGTAATAATTAATAATCGTTCTAAATTAGATTACGAATTATTTTATATAGTAATAAAAAATGAAACTATTACCAAGATACCTATTCAAGAGGTAAGTTTTTTAATAATTAATAATGTTCAATCATCAATTACAACATTTTTGTTGGCAAAACTTGTTGAGTTTAAGATAAAAGTTTTATTTTGCGATGAAAAAAGAAATCCATGTTCGGAATTGACTCCTTTTTATTCGAATTATTCAAATTTTTCTAGAATAAGACAACAAATTAATTGGGATCAATCAATAAAAGATGATTTATGGTGTAGAATTATAAAAAGAAAATTATTTAATTCTAATTTGCTCTTAAATAAGGTTAATAAATTTTCTCATGAAATAGATGGATATTTAGAACATGTTGAGCTAGGTGATAAAACCAATAGAGAAGGTCATGCGGCGAAGGTATATTTTAATTCTTTATTTGGAAATTCTTTTTCGAGAGGAAAAGATTGTTCAATAAATAAATTTTTAAATTATGGATATGCAATAATTGTATCTGCTATTAATAGAGAAATAAAAATGGCTGGATATCTTACAGAAGTTGGTATACATCATATTGGAGAAACAAATCCATTTAATCTTTCATATGATTTTATTGAACCCTTAAGAGCACTTATAGATTCATTTGTTGTTTTAAATAAAGTTAATGAAGAGAATTATAAAAAAGTTTTTCAGAATATTTTATCTCAAAAAGTAATTTTTAATTCAAATGAGATGTATCTTGAAAATGCCATACATTTATATATTCTTTCTTTATTTGCTTATTTAAATGATGGTAAGCAACCAGTTTTTATTGAATATGAATTTTAGATATATGCGTACATTATTATTTTTTGATTTACCAGTTTTAACAAGTAAAAATAGAAGAGATTATAGAAAGTTTGTAAAAGATATTAAAAAAACTGGATTTTATAGATTACAAGAATCTGTCTTTGTTAAGATGTCTATCGATTATTCTTCCGCTAAATTTGCAATACAAGGCATCAAATCATTATTACCTCCTGATGGAAGTATATTTTGTATTACAATTACCGAAAAACAATTTTCTGAAATGGAAGTGTTGTTAGGAGATAGTTCAAGTGAAGTTTTATCTAGTATTGAAAGATTTATTGAATTATGAAAATTAAATTTTCTTATTTAGCAAATGATATTGAATTAAATAAAAATATTAATATTTTTTCTATTCATAATTTTAATATTATGAATAAATTATATTATTCATTTAGAAATGAATTTGATGATACAACACTTATAATTGATGAACATAAGGAAGTTGATTTTAAAAAAGTAGGGCAATTTTTATCTGATCCATTTAGCTTGGATATTAATTCAAAGAAAAATTTACAACTCTTATATGAACAAGAAAAAAAGTTTATTTCAATAGAAAATTTAGATAATTTTGAGAAGATAAAGATTAAACTTTTTGAGTTAATGGGTGATATTATTTCAAATTCTAATTACGATCTTGATTATAATGATGCTATAAATATAGTTGATGCATTTGCATTATTAAAACTTCAATTTTCAATAACTAATGAATTAAACTTTTTTGATTATTTTTGTAAATATTTGAAGATAATTTCAAATTTAAAAAAATTGAAACTAATTATAACTTATAATTTCTTATCTTTTTTTACTGATAAACAAATTGAATTTTTAAATATAGAACTTAAAAAGGCTGGTCTCTTATTGCTTGATATAGTTTTTAATGATGATTTATACAATAAAAAATATGATTTAAATATAATTTCAATCTATCGTATTGACCAGGACTATTGTGAATATTAAAATATAAGAAATTACAAGAATCTAATCAATTCGAGCTCAAATCTACTTATTTTGAGGTTTGAGGCTCATGTAATTTTTAGTCCGTCAAATACGGAGCAAAAACAATGATATACGACCCAATTGTTTGAGGCTCATGTAATTTTTAGTCCGTCAAATACGCAAAAAAACTAGGTATTATTTTACCTGTTGTTTGAGGCTCATGTAATTTTTAGTCCGTCAAATACATTCTACAATACCAATTAAACTAGGCAAAAGTTTGAGGCTCATGTAATTTTTAGTCCGTCAAATACAACTTCTGATACAAACTATAAGGAAAGCGAGTTTGAGGCTCATGTAATTTTTAGTCCGTCAAATACCCTGTGCCATCCGCGGTAGTGCTTGCGTTCGTTTGAGGCTCATGTAATTTTTAGTCCGTCAAATACAATGAGTTAATAAAACTAGTGATATTAGTTGTTTGAGGCTCATGTAATTTTTAGTCCGTCAAATACGCTTATACAATCGACAACTACAATTACACCCGTTTGAGGCTCATGTAATTTTTAGTCCGTCAAATACTTGTAGACTATACGATTACTATTAGTAATCGTTTGAGGCTCATGTAATTTTTAGTCCGTCAAATACAAATTCGATAATAAAAAAAGTAAACTTGACGTTTGAGGCTCATGTAATTTTTAGTCCGTCAAATACCTTGTAGACTATATGATTACTTGAGTAATCGTTTGAGGCTCATGTAATTTTTAGTCCGTCAAATACGAAGGAGCAGCAACTGATTTTGTCCTAAAAGTTTGAGGCTCATGTAATTTTTAGTCCGTCAAATACAGCAATTCTCACGGCAGTTTTGGCTACCATGTTTGAGGCTCATGTAATTTTTAGTCCGTCAAATACAATTTATATAACAAATTTAGTTTTACCATCGTTTGAGGCTCATGTAATTTTTAGTCCGTCAAATACGTATGCGCTATCGGTGGTTTCAGTTTACCAGTTTGAGGCTCATGTAATTTTTAGTCCGTCAAATACTTATCAATGTCAATTTATAGCAAGATAAAAGTTTGAGGCTCATGTAATTTTTAGTCCGTCAAATACAATCAAATCTACAACGCAAAAAAAGACAAAGTTTGAGGCTCATGTAATTTTTAGTCCGTCAAATACAGGTCTTTTGTTTTTGTTAACATAACGCTCGTTTGAGGCTCATGTAATTTTTAGTCCGTCAAATACTTGCAGTAGAAGACATAGCAACCAAACAAAGTTTGAGGCTCATGTAATTTTTAGTCCGTCAAATACCTTTTTAGGGATTTCAATCAGTTTTGCAGTGTTTGAGGCTCATGTAATTTTTAGTCCGTCAAATACCAAAGGAAGTATAACAATGATAACAAATTGGTTTGAGGCTCATGTAATTTTTAGTCCGTCAAATACTGTGTATGTAGTATCTGATGTGGTTTTAAGTTTGAGGCTCATGTAATTTTTAGTCCGTCAAATACTAGTGCTTTCAGCCATTAGCACTATTTCAAGTTTGAGGCTCATGTAATTTTTAGTCCGTCAAATACATATGGTATTGTCGCTTGACCGAATGAGTTGTTTGAGGCTCATGTAATTTTTAGTCCGTCAAATACTCGCATATGTTCCATTTGCAAGCAAGTATAGTTTGAGGCTCATGTAATTTTTAGTCCGTCAAATACCTTAACTAATTAGGAGAGTAAAAATATGTAGTTTGAGGCTCATGTAATTTTTAGTCCGTCAAATACATACTTCGAGAGCATGTATATTGAAAATTGGTTTGAGGCTCATGTAATTTTTAGTCCGTCAAATACAAATAAATATATATTAAAAAATATATCTAAGTTTGAGGCTCATGTAATTTTTAGTCCGTCAAATACATTTTAAAATAAATATAAATAATTAAATTAGTTTGAGGCTCATGTAATTTTTAGTCCGTCAAATACATATTACATGATTTTAAAAATTAATACAACGTTTGAGGCTCATGTAATTTTTAGTCCGTCAAATACTATTCCGTATGTCCATCGTGTGTTATTTTCGTTTGAGGCTCATGTAATTTTTAGTCCGTCAAATACAAATAATCGGCATGGGTTTAAATATGATACGTTTGAGGCTCATGTAATTTTTAGTCCGTCAAATACACAACGTCAATAATAGGCTACGACATAGAAGTTTGAGGCTCATGTAATTTTTAGTCCGTCAAATACAACGAAACGAAAATTTATTTATACAACATTGTTTGAGGCTCATGTAATTTTTAGTCCGTCAAATACAAAAGATTTTAAAATAAATATAAATAATTAGTTTGAGGCTCATGTAATTTTTAGTCCGTCAAATACTATACTTGCTACTACATGCTATATATGCTCGTTTGAGGCTCATGTAATTTTTAGTCCGTCAAATACTGGTGGAAAATTTACAACTTCGGATACAAACGTTTGAGGCTCATGTAATTTTTAGTCCGTCAAATACTAGAGAGTTCCAAGAAAAACACAAGCAGGCAGTTTGAGGCTCATGTAATTTTTAGTCCGTCAAATACAATATTAACAATATCATTAATCGTATTATTGTTTGAGGCTCATGTAATTTTTAGTCTGTTAAATACGTTCTAGAAGCAAGTGGACTAGCCGGACTTGTTTGAGGCTCATGCGATAATGTCAATATAAAAATGCCATTTGTGAATGCGGATATTTTTTTGGACTACATCTGCTGGTAATATAATATGAAATCATTTGCAGATAAATAATTTAATTTTTTCTTTATTCTTTTATTTTTGAATTATTTTAGATATTTGTTTAATTCGGTAATAAATTCATCGTTTATTGTTTTTTCAATTTCTGGTAGAGAAGAATTTTTTTATTGTTTTCAAGAATTTAAATATAACGATATAACAGCCGATGCATGGAGCGTTACTTGTGATGGTAATTTTTCAAACACTCCTGCGAATGTTGTAACAGATGGTGTACGTATATGTCTTAATATTGATATCACTAGTTTACTAAGAAACAAAAAAGAGTAAACAATTACTATTTTAATTATAATAAGGAAGTTGGAATTAATTTATTAAGTACTATATATTTACTTTTTTAATTATAGATACTAGAAAAAATAAATAAGGAGAGGAATTAAATATGATTGGAGCAGCTATACAAAGAGGAGATTATGTCTACGTTTATAATGAAAGAAACAGTATGATTTATTCACAATATGGTAGTCTTTATGGATTTACTGGATCAAGTGTTTCTATTAAAAGAGGAGACTATGTCTATGTTTATAATGAAAGAGGTAGCCTAACAGCTTCTCATTATTGTAGATAGATAAAATATTCATAAAACTTTATTAATTTAATTAGTGATACAAATTTCCATTAAGAACACGTATAATGTTTTATATGAAAACAAAAAATAAATTTTATTATGTATCGTATGCTTTACTATTTATTCTTTTAATTTCTTTATTAATTATTGGATCTTTTTATGATTTAGAAATTAGTATGGAAATTACAAATTTTAATAGTAATTTTGGAATGTTTTTCGCTAATTTTGGTGAGATGCCAAGTTGGATTTTACTTGGATTAAGTGGCGTTATATTTTTTAAAGCTTCTAAACTTACTTCGAAAAAAAGTAATAAGATTTTATATAGAATTTTTTCTTGCTTATTAATTTTAATAAGTTGTTTTTTTATATTTAATCAAATGCGTAGTAAACGTAATGGATTAAATATTCATATTGTTTATAAAGTCTTAATAGCGATAATATTAGAAACTTTAATTGTTTTATTTGGTTACAAATTCATTAATATAGATGATAAAAATATTTTACTAAGAACAGCTTTAATAATCATTATAAGTTATGTAATTGGATTAAATATATTATTAGCAATGAAAGCCGTTTGGTATAGACCTCGATACCGATTAATTTATGATGGTTGTTCAGGAATTGCTTATCCTGAAACTTTATTTAGAGAGTGGTATGAACCTGGTAAAGGATTAGCTTATTCTTTAAGAAATAAAGTAATGGATGGAGGGAGAGATCAATTTACTTCATTTCCATCAGGACATTCATATGGAAGTATGGTTGGATTATTATTCTTTTATATTCCTTCATTAAATAAAAAACTAGAAAATAATCAAATAGTTAAAGATATAGTACTAGTTGTTGCTATTTTATTTAGTTTAGTAGTAGGTTTTTCTAGAATTATTTATGGTGCACATTATTTAAGTGATGTAGCTTTTGGTTGTCTTATTGCTACATTTATTACGCTTATTGTGCCAATTATTTACTCTAAGGCAGAAAGTTATGTTAAGACTCGTAAAGCTTAATTTATATAATCTTCGTCTATATAAGAAATTTTTAGAAGAAAAAGATGAATTAATTATAGATAGTGAACTTAATGAAGTTCTTATTTATGAAAATATTGTTGGTCCTGATTTACTTAAAAAATTTCAATTTATAGAAAGAAAAGGAATTAATAATATAGAACCAGGAACAACTTATTTTTTATTTGATACGATAAATAATGCTTTTATAGGTATAGCTAGAGTTTCCTTTTTTCATAAAGAAACAAAAGATACTACATACGATATTATTTATCATATTCTTAAAAAATATAATTCAAAAGAATTAGAACTATTAATGATTGATTTATTAACTAAAATATTTATTGACCGTAATAAAATAGAACCAATTTTTAAAGTATATAAAAGTGAATCTTTATCAATAGAGGTTCTTAAAAATTTAGGTTACACTGATTACTTAAAAGAAAATACGTATTATTTATTAAAAAATAATAAATAATATTGGAAAATAAAGGCTATTTTTCAATAAAAATGAATAGTAATTAACTAGTGAAAAAATAGTTATATTCTTCTAATGTAAAATATTAAAAATACGCTTATAATAAATAAAGTTTGAAGGAGTAATAATTATGGAAGAGAGACATGATAATGTAGGTTGGATTGAAGTTATTACTGGTCCAATGTTTGCTGGAAAAAGTGAAGAACTTTTAAGAAGAATCAATCGTTTAAAATATGCTAAAAAGAAATTTCTTGTTTTTAAACCAAAAATTGATAATAGATATAGTGAAACATCAGTTGTAAGTCACCAAAAACATAGTGAAAAAGCTATTAATGTCTCTAAAGGGACAGATATTTTAAAATACATTACTCCTAATTTAGATGTTGTTTGTGTCGATGAAGCACAATTTTTTGATGAAAGCATTGTTGATGTAGTTGATGTTTTAGCAAATCGTGGAATTAGAGTAATTTGTGCAGGATTAGACCAAGATTTTAGAGGTCAACCTTTTGGACAAATGGGTACTTTACTTTCTAAAGCTGAACAAGTTACTAAATTAACAGCTATATGTCCAATTTGTGGAAGAGAAGCCACTATGACTCAAAGGTTAATTAATGGTGAACCTGCTAGTGAAGACGATCCAACAATCTTAGTTGGTGCTACTGAGTCTTATGAACCACGTTGTAGACATTGTCACGTTATAAAGCACAATTAAACATATTTTAAATATTAAATTACTAAAAAATCATAATTATGTTTATGATTTTTTTGTTATATTCTTAATTTACCACGATAAATGTGGAAAAAAATTATGTTTTCTATATAATATAACTTGTTAAATTTAGGAGGAGCAAGAAAGAATATGGACAGTATGCCGTGGTATTTAGTGTTAATTATTGCATTATTATGCATAATTTGTTCGTTTATCTTTACTTGTGCTGAAAATAGTTATTCTAATTGCAACATATATCACTATAAAGTTTTAGCAGATGATAATAATTTTACTGCAAAACTAGTTTATAAAATGGCTAAGAATTATGATAATGCCTTAGTTACTGTTTTGGTTGGAAATAATTTAGTACAAGCTATATTAAGTAACGTTAGTGCAATTTTCTTTTTATATTTGTCTGGCCTTTATAAATGGGGGAATGGTGTAGAGTCAATTGTTTCAACAGTTGTTGTTACAACTGTTTTATATCTATTAGGTGATTATTTACCAAAAATTATTAGTAAATATTATCCAGATAAGATGGCTGAAATTATTTCATATCCAATTTTTGTTTTCTATATTATATTTTTCCCATTAATTTTTGTTATGAGAATGTTTTTAGTTTTAATTAAAAAAATTACTCATAATAAAAGTGACTTGTCTATTACTAAAGAAGAATTTATTGATAAAGCTAAAGAGGCTGATGATGATGTTTTAGAAGCTGATGAAAAGAAAATATTATCCAAAGCTTTCTATTTTGATAAGATTAGTGTTAATCAAGTATTAACCCCAAAAAATAAAATTTTTGAAATCAATATCAATGGTTTAACGGCTACTAAATTAAATAAAATATTAGTTAATAACAAATATTCAAGAATACCTGTTTATGATAAATCTAGAGATAATATTATTGGAATTTTAACAGTTAGATCATATTTTAAAGAATATATGAATGATAAACATCTTGATATTAGAAGTTGTTTAAATGCTCCATTAAAAGTTAAAGATTACGAAAAAGTAGATGATATATTTACAAAATTTAATGATGAAAAAACACATATTGCGTTAGTTTATGATAAAAAAGATAAACTTGTAGGTATGATTACTATGCAAGATGTATTAGAAGAATTAGTTGGTGAAATAGATGAAAAAGCAACAGCAATAATAGATAGAATGGAGGGTGATAAGAATGAATAATGCTACCCTTAATATTTTATATTCTGTTTTACTTGTAATTCTTTTAATTATAAGTGCTTTTTGTAGTAGTGCTGATATGGCCTTTGGTTCAGTTAGCGAACTTCGTTTAAAAAGTGCTCAAAAAGAAAAAGATACTTATAAAGTTCGAATTGCTCTTAAACTTGTTGAAAAGTATGATTATACTATTTCAACAATCTTATTCTTAAATGATTTAGTTAATGTTGCTGCACAAACTATTGCGACTCTTCTTTGTTATCAAGTATTTAGTGATTTAGGATATGATGCCACAACTGGTTCGCTTATTGGATCATTTGTAATGCTTATAATTATTATTATCTTTGGGGAAATTTTACCAAAATCATTAACAAAAAATCATGCTTTTGAGTCAGCTTTAAGATATGCTTTCCTTGTTAATATCCTCTATTATATTTGTTTACCAATTTCTTTTTTAACAAATTGTTTTGGTAAACTTATTATGCTTCCAATAAATAAAAGTAAGATAAAGAAACCAGATGTAACGGATGAAGAGCTTGAAGAAATGGTTGATGTTATTGAAAAAGAGGGTGTTGTTGATAAAGATAATGCTGATATATTACGTGGAACCATTGACTATGCCTCAACTGAAGCTTATGAAATTATGACTCCTCGTGTTGATATATTTGCAATTGATATTGATGATTCTCTTGATGATATATTTAAAGATGAAAATCTTTTTACTTATTCAAGAATTCCAGTATATCAAGATACAATTGATAACATTATTGGTTTTGTAATGGCAAAAGATTTAATTAAATTAAAATTATCTAATAATAAAAATAAATCAATTAAAGATATTTTAAGAAAACCATTAAGATTTCCTAGATCAACAGAAATTAATGATATCTTACAAGAATTTAAAAAGACTAAAATTCACTTTGCAATTGTTGTTGATGAATATGGTGGAGTTGAAGGTATTTTAACTATGGAAGACATTTTAGAAGAAATTGTTGGAGAAATCTGGGACGAAAAAGATGATGTTGATGAACCAGTCCATGAAATAAATGAGAATTCCTATATTATTGATGGGAATATGAACTTAGTTGATTTTTTTAGAATGTTTAACATTGATGATGATGAAATTGAAACAGATTACGTTACTCTTGGTGGATATTGTATTGAACTTTTAGATGATAGGTTTGCAAAAGTTGGAGACATTATCCATTTTAAAAATTTAAAAATTGAAGTTATTGCTGTTGATGAAAATAATACAATTGAAAAAGTTAGGGTTACGGTTGAAAAACCAAGTGACGAGGAAGATTAGTTATTAATTTTTGATAAATATAAAAAATATATAGTTTTAGCAAGTGCTTTAACATTTAATGAAGAAGAATCAATTGTAAAATCAACTATATCTCTTAAAGAATCATCAAATACGAAGATATCGTTAAGTAATCTCTTATCGATATCTTTTTTTTCGTCTCCGCGTTCGATCATTCTTTTTTCTCTAATTAAAGGATCACAAGTTATATAAAACGAAACAAATGTTTTATTATGTTCATCTAAAAAATGTTTTAAGCCTTGTGGTTCTAAAATAATCACTTTATTTCTATCGACTTCCTTCTTTTCAGAGCCATAATAATTATCATTATATTTAACGTATTCGATAAATTCGTTATTTTTAATTTTATTTAAAAATTCATCAAGAGAAACAAAGTGATAATCAACATTATTAACTTCATTTTTTCTTTTTTCTCTTGTAGTTGTTGTAACAAACTTCTTAAAACCAAAAGTTTTAGTTAATTCAAGAGCAATGGCGGTTTTTCCTGAGGCTGAAGGTCCTACTAAAATAATCATAAAATAACTATAAAATAAAAAAATATAAAAATAAATTAAAATTTTTTCAAATTCCCCGAGTATATATATGTGAAGGGAGTAATTTATGTTTTTAAAGATTTTCTTAAGTGCTTTATGTTTAATAAGTTTTAAACCAATAAAAGCGAAAGCTATAAATGATTTTGATTATAAAAAAAGCCCTTATTCTATGATGGAGTGTAAAGTAGAGGGTGCAAAAAATTCTTTTAAATTTAATGATTTTTCTTTTGGATATATTGGAAAAGAAGAAAAAAATAAAATAAATGTTAGCTATCAATTATTTAATAAATCGTTAGATTATGAAGTTTATATTTTATATTCTTATATGGATGGCGATCTTATTAATGGATATGAAGACTATATTAAAAAAGATGAAGTATTAGTTAATCAAGATTATGACGCAAGTTTTATAATTGATAGAAAAGAATTAAGTAATGATGTAACGGAATTTTATTTTTATATTGAAGCACGAGAGAGTAAAGATGATTTATTTAATCATAAAGTTATTTCAAAACAAGAAATATCATTTTGTCTTACAAATTATGAAACAACTATAAAAAGCTATTCTCCATCAATTAATTACTATTATTATGTTGAATATTTTTCTTATGAAAATAAGATTCATGTTTATTTTGATAGTTTAGATTTTGTTTCTTATTTAAATATAGTTAATCAAGATATCTATTTTAGAATTAAACCAAATGAATTTCGTTTTAAATATGAAGGAAATATCAATAAAACATATGTTGAATTTGTTTTATTAACATCAAGCTCCGTGTTTAATACCTGTGCTGACTTTAATTCATCCTATGGTAGATCATTTATTTTTGATTTAGATGATACTAAATATGGTACTTTTAATTTGAAATATAGAGATATAAATAGTGGAGGAAGACATAACTTATATTTAGATACTTTTTCAATGCATATGTATAAAGTAAAAGCAAAAAAATATTATGAAGTCAAAAATATTTATCTTCCAAAAAATAAAGGTGAAGTTTTTAAAGAATTAAATGTTTTAGTTGTTTTTAAAAAGTTTGGGGTTAATATGATGGATCTAATTTTTCCATTAACTATAAAATTTAACGAAACTTTTATTGATGAATATTATTATGTCGAAGAAAGAATTATTGATATCGATAATGATGTATCGTTAGAGGTTATAAATATATGACTTTTGCCATAATTAATTTTGTAAACACTATTTTTATTACGATCTCAATGATGTTTTTTATATCAACTAAAGGTATGTTTATTAAAAGAACATTCATGAATATGCCTTTAATAATATTTAAGTCATCAATTATCCCAATTGATAAAGAAGAAAATATAAACCCTCATTTTGATTTAGATGTATTAAAAGAAAATGTAATTAATTATTTAAATCTAAACTTAAAAGATGAAATCAATACTTATAAATTATCTTTCTTTCCTTATAAGAAGGATATTAATAACGATAAATATTATTTAGAAGTTGAAGATAATATCAAGAATATTCAAATTCATTTTGTAATAAATTATTTTATGAATTTTGAAATAGATAGTTATTTATGTTTTGAACTTAATGAAAAAGGAATTATTAAAAGTGAATACTAATTTAGAAAATTTTATTGATAACAGTTTTTTATCACCATTATTAAAAAATCCAAATATTACAGATATATCTTATAATGGAAAATCGATTTATTATCAAGATAATCTATTGGGAAGAAAAAGAAGTGATATTAATGTAACTCCAAAAGAAGTATATGACTTTATTCGCCAAGTTTCGAATTTAAGCGATAATCTTTTTAGTTATACTAAACCAATTTTAGATGTTAGTTGTGGGCGTTATAGAATTAACGCAACACATTATGCAATAAGTCGGAAAGAAAGAGAAAAAGTAATAAATTTTTCTATAAGAATTGGTTTTGAAAAATTAAGAATTACAAATGATGGAACATTTATTCATAAAAAAGTATTAGATATTATCGATATTTTTTTAGAAAACAAAGAATCAATTATTATAAGTGGCGTTACAAGTAGTGGTAAAACAGAATTTCAGAAATTTTTAATATCAAGATTTAAAAAAAATACTAGATTGTTAGTGCTAGATAACGTAGATGAGCTTGAAACTGATTATTTTTTAAAGGATATTGATTCACAAACATGGCTCCTTAATAGTTGTTCTAATTTAACTTTTGATGATCTTATAAAAAATGCTTTAAGAGTTAATCCTGATTGGTTAATCGTTAGTGAGGCAAGAGGTGGAGAAATGCTCTCTTTATTAAATAGCGCCATGACTGGTCACCCAACAATTTCTACAATTCACTCAAAAGATATATTGTTTGATTATTCTAGGATGACAAGAATGTGTATGATTAAAAATCCTAATTTAAAGTTTAATGAAACAATAATTGATATATATGATCATTTTAAATTATTAATACATGTTAAAAAAAGAGTTAATAAAGATGGAACTATTTCGCGTTACGTAGATAAAGTAGCAACTAATATTGAAAATAAATTATATATGTTATTTGAATATCCATCATCATTTTACCCATTTCCATATGCTTTAAAAATTGAACTTGGATTAAGTGATGAAAAATATAAAGAATTAAGGGAAAACTTTAAAAATGATTAAGAGAATTATTGTTTATACATTACTTTCGTTTATTTTTGGATTGTTATTTTATTTTTTAACAAACAAATTTCTTCTTTCATTATTAGTGTTTCTTATTTATTGTGCTTTCTTTTTCGTGTTTTACGAGATCAAATATCGAAATTATAGGGTGACTATAAGAAAAACAAGAGAATGCATCCAGTTTATAAATAATTTCATTATCACTTTAAGTGTGAATAATTCGATTGTAACAACTTTTAATGTTTTATCTACGAGTTTTAGTAAAGAACTTAAAGAACAAGTTAATTCAATAAATCACTTAAATGATGAAGAAAAAATAATTTATTTAAAAAATTATTTTAATTCTTCTTTATATTCTGTTTTTGTGGATCTTTTAAAGCAATTTATTGAAGATGGTGGAAACATAATAAATAATACGCACTTATTAATTTTTGATACTAGATTAATTGAAGAAAATCTTAATGATTTCTTAGTTATTTCAAATAAAAAACTATTCCAATTTGGTCTTATGTGGGGTTTATGTTTCATTATCTTATTAATTACAAAGGTTGCGCTTGGAAATTATTATTTAAAAATTCAACTAATGAATTATTATCCATATTCTTTGTTCTTATTCTTTATTCTATTTCTTGTATTCTTATATTTTATATTAAGACATTATTTGGATTTAAATTTTATTAATGAGGAGTTAAAAGATGAAAAAAATAAAAAACAGAATTGAATCTCTTGGCTATAACTATAAAAAAGAGGTTCTTCTATTACTTATTCCAATTATTGTTGTTTTACTAGCTGGTATTTCATTAATTTTTTTATATAAGAATTTAATGATTTTAATGTTTTGTTTAATTACTATTTTTGTTTATATTTTTAGTTTTTATTATCGATACGTAAAGAAAGAGGAATCAGATAATAGAAGGTTAATAAACTCATTTATATCATATTTTGGTTTTTTTAAAATCTTTATTAATAATGGTGATAGCGTTTATTCTGCCCTTAATAAAACATTAAATTTTGCATCAAATGATATGAAGCCTTATTTAGAAGGGTTAATTAAAGAAATAGATGTCGATAAAACGATTACTCCATTTATCCGTTTTGCATCGTATTTTAAAATGAAATTAATTGAAGATATTATGATTTCGATCTATGAAATGATTGAAAATGGAAATAGTCCTGATTATATAAATAGATTTTCGACAATATTTGAAAATTTTAAAATTAGGATAAATGAACAAAATAATGAACAACGTGTATCAAAATTTGATAATTTCATAAGTTCAAGTTTAGTTGGAAGCGGATTAATTATGATTATCTTAGTTTATGGAATAATAAATCTTATTGGAGAAATAGTATGAGCAATAAATTAGGTGCAATGTTAGGAATTTTCATTTTATTTATTTGCTTTATGTTTGGTGTCGATCTTGTTTCTATGCAATATAACTATACAAATATGGATGCTTTATCAACAAATATTAGTTATGAAATTTCAAAAAATGGTTGTCTTAGCAAGGAGATTATAAATAAATATAAAAATAATTATGATATTTATTTATATCCTTATGATAGTGATGATAAAAAATATAAGGAGGGTGAAAGTTATGGCTATGTATTGGAAAAAGATTATTCACCAATAATTATTTCCAATAGCACGATTAAGTTAAGAATTCAAAGATTTACCATTATTAATGTTTATCAATAATTTAAAGGAGGAAAGATATGTCAGAAATTAAAGGTCAATTATTTGGTATTATTTTAGTTATTACAGTTTTTAGTGTTGTTGGCACATTATTAGTAAATGCCTTTCAACAATCAGCAGAAAAAGTAAGTGATAAAATAAGCAAAGAGTACGAATGGGTTCAAAATGATGAAAATAGTCCAGAATCAGGTGGGCATTATCAAACGACAAACGGATATGAAAATAGTTCAAATATTGTCAAAGAATTACTTACATTTTAATTAAATAATTTAGATCAATGAGCGATATAAAAATATCGCTCTTTTTTTAAAATTGGTATAAAATAATCGCAAGGAGAAAATTTAATATGGAAGAAAAGAAAATGGAAGTTGTTAAAAAACTTGTTAAAGAAAAAATTGGTAAAGATGATATAGATTATAATGCAACCCTTGCAACTTATGGACTTGATAGTTTAGACGTTATGGAATTTATTATGGATCTTGAAGAAAGATTCAATGTTGAATTTGATGGTAATCAATTATCAGAAGTTAAAACCGTTGGTGAATTATTAAACTATATTGAAAATTCTTTAAAATAAAATCGATTTTTATTGATTTAAATGCAGGTCTTGTGATATATTAATAAAGCGTTTTAATACGTATGCGCTGACTTAGCTCAATGGTAGAGCAATCGGCTGTTAACCGATCGGTTGTAGGTTCGAGTCCTATAGTCAGCGCCATTATTTGGCCTGTTGGAGAAGTGGCTTAACTCATATGCCTTTCACGCATACATTCATGGGTTCGAATCCCGTACAGGTCACCAATCGGTTTATTGCCGAACTTATTCCTTGTTGGAGATTGCTTTGGATTCACGATACATCCTGGTAAGTCCATATTCGTCGGAAATAAGCACGGTTAAGTCATAGAGTCTCAGGGAAACCTGAGATTTTTTAATTGATTGCGATTGTTCGAGTTACAAGCAAAAAGCCTCAGCCATTCATCATGGCCGAGGTCTTTTTTAGTTAACCTCTAAGGACTTCCATGCTTTGATGTAGTCTTCTTTGAGGATTTTTACGATTTCCTCTTTGGTCTTGCCTTCTTTCTTTAGGATGGAAGCTTTGTCTAGGAAGCTTCTGCATTCCTTGCTGTTCATAACCTTTGCCACCCTCTTCAGCATGAGGGAAGCAACAAGATCCCTTTGGGTTGGTGTGTAGGCAAAATTAAGATTCTCCTGCGCTTGCTCTGTTATATTCAGTCCTCCTCAATAGTATTCTGGACCTGGGTTTGTCTTTCTTCGCTTTCGCTCGAGATAGATGGCCTGCTCGATGTCTTTGTTTTTGTAGACTTTTATCTCTGTCTCATCCATATATCCATAAAAGCCGTAGGGCTTGTTGACGCCGATTTTTTTGAAATAATCGTCTATCGCCTCATCGACTGGCTTGGTCCTATTGTTGCTTATCCTAGTTTGGGCAAGCTAGAAATGGCATTGCTAGGATGGATGACCATAAATTCAAAAAGGATTTTTGGACTAAAGCGATCCTTTTCCTTTCTGATAGAAACACATTTTCTTTAGACATGATAAGCGGGCTTGAGGAGTACGGGATAAAAGTTGTCAACGAATGCAACAGATATGATGTTTTGAACGATGTTGAGCCAAAGTATGTCATAGATCCATATGACCTTGGAGTTATCGAAGATATTTTTGATGAGATTAAGTTTATTATGGCGACTCTTGGTTATTCGTTAGATAGAACAAACATTGAGAAGAAAGCTACATATTTCCTCAATAGAAATGACCTTGAGGCTTTTGGTTTATATGATAGCGAGCAATTCATCGTTTTAAGCGGTTCAACCATCAATTTAGATTCTTTCAAAAACATCAGCAAAAATGTTGAAGATTTAAGGGCAAATTTAAAAAAACAAAACGACATAATTCAAAATGGCGATAAGTGGATTCTTAAAAAAGATATTTCATTCACTTCTCCAAGTTCGGCCGCAACTTTCGTTATCGGGAATAGTGCAAACGGATGGATCGAATGGAAAGATGCTGATGGCCAAACTTTGGATAAGATTTTACGCTCGAAATAATTTTTTCTTGGGAACAGCGTAAATTGGGTGATGGTCTTATAAAAGAATATGACGAAAGAACAA
>ERZ808275.283-NODE-283-length-23899-cov-8.698457_pt1 | contig 23899 bp, 10 predicted proteins | sample MGYA00520894_ERZ808275 | MGnify/ENA primary metagenome ERZ808275 (study PRJEB31516, sample SAMN03275598) | gut metagenome | biome: mammalia-associated habitat; material: feces | host: Papio cynocephalus | place: Kenya | collected 2012-08-03 ...
CCACGCCGGAGGTAGTGTCTAACCTGCGTGCCTTGTGCCGCAATGTCCTCGAACCCGCCCGTGTGTCTTTCGGTGCGCCTATATACATCACCAGCGGCTATCGCTGCCCCGCACTCAATGCAGCCGTGGGCGGCAAACCGACCAGCCAGCACCTCCGTGGCGAAGCCGCCGACCTGCAAGTACAGGGCGTAAAGAACCTGCGCAAGTTATACAACGCCATCAAGTCCCACGGAGTATTCGACCAACTCCTGTACGAGACCAACCGCACAGGTGCGAAATGGATACACGTCTCCTATACCTCCTACGGCAACCGCCACCAAGCGATAGACAACTACAAAGCATAGACCTATGGCATTAAGTAGAGAAGTAATAGAATGTGGAAAACCTTATCGCGGTTTCATATCTCAAATGAAAGTACGCGCAGGCTGCCATAAGTGGTATAAAAACCAAATGAACCGTTGGCTGCGTAGAAAAATGCGCCAAGACTTTGATTACAAGCCAAAGCGGCAGTATCACGGTTGGGAGGTATAGCCCTCCGCCGGTCTATTGGCAAATGTAGGCAAAAGTTTAATTCCCTCGAAATCGAGGGAATTAGCATAATAACCAAGAGACCTTTGACATATTGAGAATAGTTGCAAAATCACACAAAATACTTGCATAATTAAATTATTTGTCGTAACTTTGCAAAAGTTTAATTTGCATAAGTATGGAAAATGTAATCAAACAAACTTTGCGTGAGAAAGGTATCTCTCAGAAAGAGTTGGCAAAACAAATCGGGATGTCTGAAGTGGGTCTTTGCAAGGCTCTGAATGGCAGTGCAAAACAAAGCACAATAGACAAAATTGCAGATGCACTCGGAATGGAAAGTTGGCAATTAAAAGGACAAAAGTATCGGAAAGTTCTTTGTGAGGGCGAACTGCATATTGCAGATATTGCACTTGCGTGCTATATACTTGAAGATGGTACGAGAGTTTTATCGGGACGAGGTATGCAAGTTGCATTACGTATGGTTGATACATTAGAGGGAGAACAGACAAGAACTGCGGGGACCAGATTAAGCCGTTATTTGGCACAAGATAGTCTTAAGCCGTTCATTTTCAAGGATAAACCACTGGACCACTATACTCCTATTATTTGCTCTTTTAACGGAAAAATCATTCATGGCTATGAGGCTACGATATTGATAGATTTATGCAATGCTTTTTTAGACGCACGTTCCGAAATCAAGTTATCTCCACGGCAAGCAATAATTGCGAAACAATGTGAGATTATTATTCGTGCCACAGCCAAGGTCGGCATTATTGCTCTTGTGGACGAGGCTACCGGCTATCAATACGAGCGAGAGCATAATGAACTCCAAAAGATATTGGCTGCGTATGTTTCCGAAGAAATACTAAAATGGCAACTTACCTTTTCAGATGAGTTTTATAAAGAGGTATTCAGACTTTGGAATATCCCATATATTCCAAAGTATATTCGTATCAAACCGTCTTTTGTTGGGACGATAACCAAGGAATATATCTATGACCTACTCCCAAAAGGTGTTGTTGATAAAATAAAACAACAGACAGGTAAAACAGAAAGTGGGAATTGGAAATATAAATGGCATCAATCACTCACACCGAATGTAGGCAGGGAACATTTGGTTAAGCAGATACACGAGGTTACAACTCTGATGTCTATATCCAAAACGAAAGCGGAATTTATTCATTATTATGAAATGAAATATGGTAGAGAATTAGAACTCCCATTGGAGTTTGAATAGGTAAAAGTAGCACCACAATTAAAGCAACTATTCTCAATGAGTTTAGTTGCTTTTTTGTATGTATATAACAGAACAATGACGATAGACGAGTTGCATACCCTTTGGGAGAAGAAGAACGGCGGTAAAGCCGCTCCCACGGAACACGCTTTGCAGGTGGAGTGTCTGCGTTGGCTGCGTGTTGCGTACAGGGATGTGCTCTGCTATGCGATACCCAACGGAGCGTACACCACCAAGACGACCGCCCGCAAGTTGGTGGCGGAGGGTGTGTGCCACGGCATACCCGACTTGTGCATACCTGTGGGCAGGAACGGCTACCACGCCCTGTATATCGAAATGAAGAACGGCAAGGCGGGCAGGCTGTCCGAACATCAGAAAGAGGTCATCCCCCGCCTGCAAGCCTACGGTAACAAAGTGGTCGTATGCAGGACATTCGAGGAGTTCCGGCGGGAGGTGGAGGAGTATTTTGGTAATTTGTAATTTGTAATTTGTAATGGAGCAGTCTTCGGAAACGGGGGCTGCTTTTTTAATGCACAGTAATGCATAATCAAACCTCTCCAGCCCCTTCGAAGGAGGGGGGCAAAGAACAAGAACGCAACACCAACAACGTTTGCGCAAGCAAACCGGGAACACGAAATGAAATTATTTACATTTGCAGCAATCGAAGTGTGCGGAAAAGTGTAATTTTGCGATATGTAACAGATAACGACGCGGGACGCGTCGTCTCCATAAAAAATTGAATATGAGAAAGGCTTTTGTATTTAGGGCGGGGGATATACTGCGTGAGGCGGAGAAACGTACGAGCGTGGTAGGCAAGATGCGCGGGACGGACAAAGAGGCGCACCTGTATGACCGTATGGCACTGACGGAGGGCGAGCGTTTTCTGTCGGACGAGTATATGAAGGAAGCAGCGGCGGAGACATACGATTGGATAAAGGCTTTCGGGCGTGGCGTGGAGAATGCGTTTATGCAGTTTGCGGACGGCACGCTGAAGACGGTACGGAAACACTTTGGTGTCGGGATAACGATGGGCGGAAATAATTACGAATTAGGAATTAGGAATTATGAATTAGATGGCAATTTTGCAAGCATACGGAAAATAACCGGAAGGGGTTACGCATTGACGGTAACGCTGCCAAAGGTGGAGATAGAGACGGGAGATACGCAGGAAGTGCTATACAGGGTGTCGTTGCATATTACGGCGGGTGTGCAGGGTACACCGTTTGCGGAGGAGCGCATACTGACGGATGAGAAGACGGTGTCCGGATTTGCAAAAGACAAGAGTTTCACGCAGTGTGATATGCTGTTTAAGTTTGAGAGCAGCGATTGGGGCGAGGTAGTACCGTTGAGTGCCGACAGTGTAGATATAGAGACAGTGTCTGCGGACGTAGCGTCTGCGTCGTTGGCGGGATTTACGGAGTATGAGGGCAGATATGCGGAAGGTGATTTGCCGTTTGCGCTGAAGGACGGAACGTGGTATGAACCCGAGGCGGTGTGGTATGAGGCAGATATACGCAATGCGGTGGTTTACACATTGGAGATACCCGAATGGACGGACGAAAATATGCTCAGGAAAGTAGAGAACGACCTGAGGGAAGCGATGATAAACTACGTGGTATGGCGTTGGTTTGAGACGGTGAATGCGGGCGAGGCGGCGATATACTATGACAAATGGGAGGAGAAGGCGCATGGTGCGCAGTTGGGACTGAACACGGAGAAGCGTGTGCTGCAAAGGAGAGCGGTGTGGCTTTGATAATTTGTAGTTTGTAATTTGTAATTTGTAACGACGCGGGACGTGTCGTCTCCATAAATGCAACGCTACCAATGTGAGCGGAGCAAACTATTAACACGAAGTAAAAAAGATATGCAGTTTGAGGGAACGGATAATATAATAGCACTGAAAGGAATAGAGCGTGCGGGGAAGGACACGGTGTCGGCAGACGGCGCGATGAACGAGGTGGTCGGACTGATTGCGCGTGATAACAGTTTTGTACCGTATATGCCGGCGGATATGGGTCTGAACAAGATGAACGGCGTGGTGATGGTTCGTGTGCACCATACCTCGACGGGGGATAACCTTATACTTGTGCGGAAGCCCGACGGTATAGCGGGCAATAGCGGCGTAACGATAGAGTATGCTGATGCGAAGACGTATCAGAATAACGGGTATTGCACGGAGAATATAGAACAAGGAACGGCGGACGTGTCCTCTACACAGGAGACGAAGGTGGAAGGAACGGCGGTGTACGGCGAGGTAAGAGAGATAGTGTTTATAGGCAACCGTATGGATATAGAGACGGACAGTGGCATAGAGCATTACCTGTGGAAGAATGGCAAATATGAACAGCAGGAGGGTGGGGAGAGCGAGGACGGCTACGCATTGCCGTATGTGGAGTTCAGGGTTCGTAACGGTATCTACACAGGCGACAAAGTGCATGAGTTCGGTCAGATGTTATGGATAGAGAAAAACTATAACGAAAATCTTAAAAATAATAATTCGTGTCCTGACTTGCAAGCGGATTATGTGGAGGGGGTAGGCAATATGGGCAGTTATGCTCTTGCGCTGTTAGGTGAGATAAAGAAAGAGGGCGGCATAACGGGTTATGTACTGGTAGCGGCGGCGTACCATATAAAAGGGACATCGGGTGATGGAAACGAGTATATTATGGCAAGTCCCGTAGTGCTGATGGGTGCGCCGGAGATATATCAGAAAGACGATATGGTGTGGGAGTTGAACGGGTCGTGGGGAGCAAGTGTAAAGTATAGCAACAAACACCTGCCTACGGGTACATCGTATATGCTTGACGTGCTGGATTATACCAGCGCGATGAACGAAAACATCGGAGGCTCAGGAACGACGGCAACCGTAGCCCGTAAGCGTGTTACAGGTCTTAGCAGCCAAGAAAAATCTTTCAACCAACTGAAAGACGCGACGGATGATGATGCCAAATCGATAATGTACCCTGATGAAGAAGGTTTTGTCGGTGCGGTTGGTACTACGTTGCGCGAGGTAGGTAAATACAGGGCTACCGGTTATTACTCCGAAGGTTATATGTGTATTCCCCAGAGCAGTAAAACGAGTATTCGTTGTCCGATGCTGTTTGGCAGCAAGTATGCGGTATATTACCATCCGAAAAATAACGGTACTAACGATGCCAATGCGGAACATAAGGGTGTATGCGTATTGCGCGGAACGGGCAATACGCTGAGCCTGCGTATTAGCGATACTATACCGGAGCGGTATGAGAACGAGATAGACGGGTTGGTAGTATTTATGTCGCCTATAATATCTCCTTTTGAGGTTAAATCGGGAGGAGAAGGTAAGGAACAGGATATAGATATGGTCAATACTCTGAAACGCAAAGACGAGAAAGAAGATGGTCGTACTATTGCCACGGGTGTGTTCTATTTCGACCATAAATCCACCGCAGGAAATTACAAGTGTAGGGAAGGTGCTTGCGGTGGCGGGGTTATACCAAAGATGAAATCGAACCAAAAGTTGCGAGATGAAATAGATAAAATCAATAACCTGTACCGTGTGCATACGATAGCGTTTAAGGACATCAAGAAAGGCGATTGGGTAGATATAGATTTGTCAGGCGGGCAGTTGGACAGCCTGACGCAGAATGAGACACTGCTGCCGAGTGCGCTACAGAAGGTGAGCATTCTCAACGGTCATATCTTCGGTTACAACGAGCGGCTGCACGTGTATAACTATATCAAATCGACCATTCAGCGTGTGGAATATAGAGGCGAGAATTATTACGGCGAAAGAAAACACGGACAATACGAGCCGACTCATAGTCTTACGTATCACTATGCGATAGTGGTGTATGACCAGAACGGCAGCGTGGTGGTGAAAGAGTTTGACAGCACGTATGAGGCTATCAATCCGATAGTGAGTTATCCTGATATACAAGCGAAGAAAATCCGTATTATCAAGCGTTATATCAAATGGGGCAAGTTTTATTTGGGTATCAAAGATTATACTCCGGAAGTGTTCGGCGGTAAGTTCTCCTGCTATTGCATTGACAAGAACTTAGAACCGATAAATGTTCCCTGCACTAAAGTAGATACGGGTGCATATAGTCGTGCTGTTCCCGAGGAGCAGATTTCGCAAGACTCAAATGAATACGGCAAGAACGAGATACGTGTGTCGGATGCAGGTGCGACCGTTCTTCCCAACGAGAACAGTTACAAGGTCGGCAAGGGCGAGATAATCGGTTTGGCTCGGCTGACTATGGGTTTGAGCCAAGACAACTTCGGGCGGTTTCCGTTGGTTGTGTTTACGACGGACGGGGTCTATACGATGGAGGTTGACCAGACGGGCAAAGGTGCATATACGGCACAAAGTCCCGTGAGCCGTATGATATGCACAAACAAGGGGAGTATCTGCGAGTTGGACGGAGCGGTGCTGTTTGCGACGGAGTATGGGCTGATGATGCTGACGAGCGAGGGTGTGAAACCTGTGGCGCACCACGCCAACGGCGAGCCGAAGACGACCGTAGCGAGCGAGGGGCTAACGATGTACAGGAACGCCATACGCCACGAGAAGATAACGGAGATGGAGGATATGGTGTCGGACGAGGATTTCGTGGCATATATACAATATCCCAATACGACGATACGGTATATACATACGCTGAATATGGTAGTGATATACAACCCGCTGGTGGCGTATAGTTATGTAATGGAGTTGTCGGAGTTTGTGGTTACGAAGGTGGCGCAGCAGATAACAATGGACGACCAAGACTACCCAAAGCAGACGTTTTACCTGCAAGAGAAGAAAAAGATACGCCTGCGGATAGAGCGCACCCGGTATGAAAAGGATGAGACGATAGACGTAGCGAAAGCGACGGAGGCGATAGATACGGAAGCGTTGCTGAAAGCGTATCTGCGGAAACAGATATTGGAACAACTGGATGGGTTGATAGACGACAATGGGACGAGGTGGATAGAAGCGGAGGCTGACTTGGATTATATCAGAGAGCAGCAGAAATTTTTCGAAAATATGAATGACGAGACTTACTTTATTGTCAATTTCGGTATGAGTAAGGAGGAGAAGTTGGCGGAAGTAGCGGCAGAGCGCGAGGAAGCGGAAGCGGAAGTGGACGCATACGAAGCGAAAGATGAACAGATACGCGAGGCGAAGCGAGAGTTTGATAACGAAAAAGAGGGGGCAGATGAGAGAGTGGAAGCATTAGGTATTAAGAGTTTACCTACATTGTTGCAGGAGGAGCAGGACGGCAAGGCGGATTACAGTGCATTGCGCGAGCAGTTGAAACAGGAGGAGATAGAGCGCGAATACGGCTATATAGACGAGGACACAGAGCGGCTGCCCATAGGCAAAATGATACTGGAGAAGCAGAAGGATGGCACGTGGAAATGGGGGAATACGACGGTAACGACGACGGCATTGAACGATGTCGGTTTCTTTCCTGCAACGGGCATGAAGGAGGGTGAGAGATATGTGATTGAGGTGGAGAATATGCAGCCCGTGGCGGTGCAGTTTGACTACAGCGTACCGGAAGGGAATGTACAATGCCTGCTGCAAAGCCGTCCGATTAAGTTGGAAAGTACACATCTGAAGTCGGCATACCGTGTGGTGGTGCGCGGAACATTTGAGAAAGGGGACGACATACGTATAGAGAGCAAGAACGGCTCGGTATTCAACATCACGGACAAGGAGAAACTGCTGCACTACTGCCAAGCGGGTACGACGCTGTACTTCAAGGGCAAGTTGGTACACGTAGGCAACCGTCCCGGGACACTCAGATGGTACTGGGAGGACACAGACGGGAACAAGGTGGAACTGAAAAAGTACGGCATCGAGTTGGCGACGAGTGTGGAGAAAAAAGAGGACATGCTGACGCTGTCGATACGGGAACACTATGCGGGTCTGTACGTGTTCGGCAGTTTGGACGGCGAGCATTGGATGCCGATAGGCGGAACGGAGAAACTGCTGTCGTACAACCGCTTTCACGACATAGGCGTGCGGACGCACCGTGTAAGTGTGAAGTATTTGGTAGTGGTGTTCACGGGGTATCTGAGTACGGACAGCCATATAGACGGAATGGAGATAACCACAGAAACACGATATAACGAAAAACTAAAATAGGAGGAAGCCCTGTATTAACAGCAAGTATCATAAGTGCCGTGATAGCAGGCATCACGGCATTGACGAGTGCGGGAATGGCGGCTAAGAACGCCTCTGACGCACGTAAGACAGCGATGAAGAACTCCGCCGCAGCGGAGGAACAGAAACGCACGGACACGGCGTTGTTCAACCGTCAGTATTACCAAGACATGAGCGAGCGGAGCGAGGTGAAGAACATGCTCCGCAAGTTGCGCGAGCAGCAGGCAGAGCAGCGGAGTGCCAACGAAGCCCGTGCGGCAGTGCTGGGAACGACGGAGGAGCAGCAGATAGCGCAGCAGGACAGTCTGAACAAGAGTTATGCGGACAGTCTGGCGGAGATGACCCGCAATGCTTCGACGCTGCGGGACGGTTATCTGACGAATTATCAGAACAACCTGCACGACTACTACACGCAGCGCAGACAGGATAATACCAACCTGTCGAATTTGCAGAAGGATATGAGCAACCAGTGGGGGCAGGCGGCAAGCAATGCGTTCCAAGCAGCAGGCAGTTTCGCCGGCATAGCGGCGGGGGCAGCAGGCGGTACACCCAAAGCACCGACCGCCAAGACCAACACGGCATTAACAGGAGAAGCCATAGCGGCAGCACCGAACAGAGCGGGGCAGTATCAAGCCGCAGCCGATACGATAACCAATCCGCTGGAGCAGAGTATGTATCATACAATGAGCAATGCGGCAGCGGCAGCCCCCACGACGCAACAGGTAATGCCGAAGACGTGGGCGGAGCAGAGTGCGGCGTACAAGCAGCCGGCCAACCCGTGGGAGGTGAAGTGGAACAATTAACAATGCACAATGCACAATTTGTAAATTTGTAAATGGATATGGTAACGTTTGAGAACAAAGGATATAAGACAAGCGAGCCGATTGCGGACGATGTGTTGCGCGAGGAGCGCAGGGAAGCGGGGCAGATGGCTGCCACGGCAACGGGTATGCCGGAGTATAAGAGTGCAGCGGACTTCGACGCGCGTTTCTCGAAGATGTTACAGGCGGACGAGGAGAAAGAGCGTGCGCGGAAAGAGAAAGAGATACAGCGCAAGCAGATAGCGCAGAGTATGAGCGACCTCGGTGCTGTGTTCGGCGATGTGATAAAAGCGTCGGGCGGTGCGCTGGTAACTCCGAGAGACGTACAGGCGAAGTATGACGCACTGGACAAGCAGTCGCAGGCGGTATATGACAACTACCGTGCGCGTATGGACGCTATGCGCAAAGAGTTGAATGACGATGCGGAGAAAGACCGAGACCGTGCGTTGAAAGCCAAGGAGAACGCAGAAGCGTGGGCATACCAATGGCGACTATATGCAGCAAAGAAAGCGGCGGATGACGCGAAGACAGATGCCGAGCGCAAATGGAAAGCCGCCGAGGCAGAGAAAGACCGAAAGGCGAAAGCCAACGCAGCATACATTCGCGCCACGGGGAAGAAAGATGCAGATGTTTACAGGAGACTGACGCTTAACGACGGTCGTACTATCGACACTACCAAAGCCGACAACACCAGCCGCTTGCGTATGATGCTCATATATATGATACGAAATGGAATGGTAGATGTCAATAACGATGCTCTCTACAAGAGCGTTACAGATAGCCGTTTAATAAAAAAAGACAACGGGGAATATACTTTTGAAGAAGAAAGTGTACCCTTGGTGATTTCACGATTAAGCGATGATGATGTTCTGGAAACCATAACGCATTATCTTGATTTTCTCGACAAGGAGGAAAACGATGCGTTATACGATACGTTTGGTCAGAAAGCCATACCGAAGAGGAAACCGACTACCACGCAACCGGCGAAAGGGACTACCACGCAACCGGCAGAGACAACGGCAACAACGCCACAACCCAAACAGACCTCAACAGGCGGACTATACTAAAACCGAAAGATTATGAACGAAGAGAGAATGCGGAAACTATATGGCAACTTGCGCGATGCCAATGTAGGTTTTGACCGGATATACGAAGAGTTTGCATTGGATATGCAGGACGAGGAGAAGCGCAAAAAACTACATGGCAACTTGCCGAAAATCAATCCTGACTTTAGCCGAACCTACGAGGAGTTTTCGGAGGATATGGGTTTGCCTATAGGCGGAGCAGAACCACAAGAGCAGAAGCAGGAGCAGGAGAGCCGTCAGAGTTGGATAGGGCGTAAGGCGGAGAACCTATGGAACGCAACAAAGAGCGGTCTGCTGACGGTAGGGAAGCAGGCACTGAAACTAAGCAATATAGTGGGCGGTATGCCCATGGATGAGCCGTGGACGGACACCAGTGTAGCCCGTCAGGAAGACCAGATGCGTGTAAATGCTACTCCGTACAAGGAGCGTGTGGCTGCGGCAGAGCGTGTAGCGAATGGCGAGGGTAGCGAGCGGGACAAAGAATTAGGCGAGGGTATTCGCTTGGCAAATGAATTGGATAAGAAGCAGCAAGCGGCGGCAAACAAGGCGAGACGCGATGTAGGCAAGGACGCAGGATTTGTGGACTTGATAAAAAGCGGCAATATCGGCGGTGCGATGGAGTTGGGAATGATAACTGCTTTGGAGAGTGCGCCGCAGATGTTGGCAGGTCATAACGCTGCGGGTGCGGTGGTATTGGGTACGCTGTCGGCATCGGACGAGTATGACCGTCTGACAAAGGAGCGTCCGGATATGAGCGACGGAGCGAAAGCGGCGCAGGCGGTGTTCCACGGAGCGATAGAGCAACTATGGGAGCAATGGGGCAATCCGCTGAAATTGGGCAGCAAAGCGAAAGTGGGCGGCGAGATAACGCAACAGATAGAGGAATGGGTAAAGAAAAGCGGCAAGGAGAAACTGAAGAGTGCTGCCAAGGGAGGTTTGGAGTGGCTGAAAGAACTGGGAGATGAAGGTATGGAGGAAGTATGCACCGACCTGAGCAATATGATATTCGACACCTTGCTGGGTGCTGTAGATGAGAACAGCGAGGGACTGATAAAGGAGTATCAAGAGCAGGCGGCGGCAGCGGCGCAAGACGGAAAAGAACTGACGAAGGGTCAGTTCGCGTGGGAGAAGACGAAGGGTCTGATAGACGATTTCCTTGGCGGTGCGATGGCGGGCGGCTATATGGGTGCAGGCAGTATGGCGGTGAACAAGGCAGCAGGTCATTATGCCAAGACGCACGTGCAGGACGAGGACGGTACGACCCGCCGTATGAACAAGTACGAGCGTGAGCAGATGCGTGAGCGTGCGGAGACGATGAACCAAGTGGTAAGCGAGATAGCGGAGAAGAGCGGACTGACACGCAAGGAGGTGCTGGAGCGTATGGACGCAGAACGGGAAGCACAGCGCACCAACGGCAATGCGGTAGAGGGTAACGCGTATGGTTTTCTGAACCGGCTGAATGAAGGGTTGGCAAACCACGGTATGCGTCAGAGTGCGCAGAACGGCTGGAGGGACGTGCTGGACAGCGATGCGAAGGCAATAGACGTACCGGTATGGGAGAACGGCAAGACGAAGACCTACCGTGTGATAGTGAACAACCTGCACTTGAACGATGACGGGACGATAGATACGGCGCAAAGCGGCGACATAGAGATAGCGGATTTGGGTGCGCGAGAGTATGTACGGGAAGACGGTATGCGTCAGAGTGTGCTGGAGCGTCTGAACAATGCGCTGCGCAAGGAAGGTAATAACAAGCCGCAAGAGCAACAGGAAGCACCTGCGCCTCAGCCCGCTGCGCCACAAGGTAAGGCGAAGCCGGCGGGAACACCCCGTATGCCCAAGAGTGTGCGGCAGCAGGCTATACGTATCGAGTTGGACGGCAAGCCTGTGAACGTGCGCTATACGGTAACGAAAGCGGTATGGAACGAGGACGGCAGTCTGAATACGGACGAGAGTAGCAAGGTACTGCTATTCCCCAACGACCCGAAAGGCGCATACGGTGCGACCTTCGGCAGCAGGACGGAAGAAGCGGTAGCGGCATTGCAGGACGCACTGCGCAAGCAGCAGGCGGAGCGTGTTGCGGCAGAAGAGCAAGCCGCGCAGGAAAAAGCGATAGCAGAGCAGCAGGAGCAGATATTGCCTGTTGAGGGAATAGAGAATGTGGAAGCGGTTGCAGCGCAGGACGGAGAAACAGGGCAGAGTGATGCGCCCGTTGCGGAAAGCAGAAACAGCGAGCCTGCGCCGAAACCTTATCCGGTGAAAGCGGACGGTATGCCCGACTTTGAGCAGATAGGTACAGACCCTGAGATGAGTGTGGCGGCAGCCCGAGATATGGGTCTTGACGAGAACGCTCTGATAGACAACTCGGTGGCACGTATTGACGACGAGATAGAGGCGACCCGGAAGAGCAAAAAGATGTCGGTATTGGAGCAGATGGCACGTGTGGACGCACTCGAAAAAGAGAAAGCGCATTGGGAAAGTATGCGTAAAACAGAAGAAAATGCGGAAAATCCGACGGAAAGTTTGGGTAATCCGATAGAAAATAGTAATTTTGCAAACGAAGGAGAACAACAAAATAACACTGGAGGAATACAAGGACAAGGTTCGACAGGCAGCGGAGCGAATGTGGGACTTGGACGACAAGGACAGAGCGTATATGGAGGAGGAACTCAAGCGAATACCCCCAATGGCGGCAACGAGATGCGGGTGGAAGGAGGAAGCCTACCTGATGTTCCTGTAAACGGACAACAAAATGACACAGGAAGAATACATACAGAGAGTACGGGAGGAAGCAATCAAAATGTGGAAACCGGACAAGGAGGGGATGGAGTACTTAGAGGCACAACTCCGGCAAACACGGGAGTGGCTGACAACACATTCGATACCTCTAACCTTGGGCGGAGTAATGGAGGAAGCCTCTCTAATAATGCTGTAAGCGGACAACAAAATGACACTGGAGGAATACAAAATGACACAGGAAGAGGTGAAGAAATTGTGCCAACAGAAAATAGCACGCTTCAAGAAACTATACGAACAACGTCTGGGCGAGACGGCATTGGACAAGATGTTGAATTGGGTAATGCAACTCAAGGACGAGATGGAAAGAATGAACGCTCCGGAAGAATTGATACAAACAGCAATCAAGGAGACAATAGCGAACTTTCTGTTCATCAAGAAGTATTGCAATTCCCTAACTCCGCAAACGTTAGCGAGCGACTATCTCAAGCGTCTGACCGCATAGATAAACTTCTTGCAGGGCGGGGGATAAAACACACTCAACAGCCAATCAAGTTAGCCTCCGCCCAATCTTTCCACGATGCGATTGCGCAAGGCAAAGTACACAACACTATGGGGTGGTGTGTAGATGTGCATGATGTATCAGACTACGAAAATTGTACGTGCCTTCTGACAGAAGACGGACAAGCAGGTATCGCTATCACACCCGATGGCGATATAATCTCGTTGTTCTCCATTGGTAATGGAAAAGGGGTTGCCAATAAACTCATTCCATTAGCCATTGCTATGGGCGGACGTACAGCAGACTTTTATATTACTCCAAATAGCCCAACTTCAAGCAATGGTTTACAGAACTTGTATGCTCGTTTTGGTGCAAAGGTCGTTGCACAAACACCGTTTGCAGAGCAATATATGCAGTACAACCCCGAATGGGTAGCATACGAGAATGGGCTTGTAGAAAAGTATAAGTCGGAAGGTTTCTCGGAGGAAGAAGCCCGCGAAAAAGCGCACGCCGAGGCGACAGACCACCCCGTAGGGGCTTGTATATTCCCTGCTACGGCGGAGGAAGCGATTGAGTTTAAGGCACAGAACCCGCAGTATACTGTGGATATGGACAGAGTGGAGAAGTTTGAGGGCGAGGACGGTTACGAAAAGATGATGGCACACAGGGACAAAGAGTTGGAGAAAGAGAAACAGCAGCCGAAGACAGAACCGAAAGAGGAGAACGGGACGGGTGATAACGAGGTCTTGAACCTTGAGAAAGACAAGAGTATCGTAATACTGACACACCCGATAAAGAGCCATTACCCGCTGGTGCGTGTAGCCCGAATGAGTATAGAGGACGGGAAGACGGTCTATCGGGAGATAGGCAGCAACGCCGTGCTTGACACCGAGAGCGGTTTTTGGACACCCAACAAGAAGAAAGAGGTTGTCAAGAATGGCGGTGTGCGCTACTTGGTAGTGGAGAAGGCAGGAAAGAAACGCGGCATCCCTGTGCGCAGTACGGTATGGCAGTTGGCAAAAATCAACCGGCAGAACGTACTGAAAGTGAACGGCAAGAATGTTACGGGTACTCGCGGCTTGGTCGATGTGCGTATTGACCGCAGGGCGCAAGCCAACGAGGCGTATAACAAACTGACAGATATAGTAGGTGTGCTGACCAAAGCCTTGGTAAAAGACCCTATTACGGGGAAAGGCATTACTCTGCGTGATATTCTTAAATTGCGCCCGGAGAGTTTCGAGGTGCAGAAGACCGACAAAGACGGCAAACCTTTGTATGACGAAAACAACCAGCCGATAATCGAACAGAGGGTAATGACTGTTTGGGAGCGGATACAGGCGAAGTGCGACGAGATTGCCCAAGAAAGCCGCAAGGCTTCCGACGAGAAATACAATACCCACTCCACCGAGAAGCAGATTAAAGAGCAGTCGTCTGCCTTACAAACCGACTTGTCTGCTGCGATGTCCAAGATAGCGGGTGCGTGGAACAGGGTGTGCGAGAAGAACTCTGTGGACGCGGTCATCAAACGGCAGTTGGAGAATATCGACAGCAAGTTGATAGATACGTATCGGGCATTACGCAAAGAAATCTACGGCGAGGAGCGTGGGGAGATACCTACTGCACAGATACCCGACAAGAAACTCGGCAAGTCGGGCGGGCGATACACCCAGCAGGACAGCAGTATATTCCGCTATATGCAAGTGGTGGCAGAGATAGTGCAGCAAGCAGAGACGTTGCACGAAGCCGAGGTGAAGACGCTGAAACAAAAAGCAGAAAGCAAGCGTCCGACCCCTGAGGAGGAAGCGGTTATGGCAATACCTGTGCCTTGGGATTTGGACGCATTGGCTATATCTATTCCGTGGTATGCAACGGGCAAAAGCGAAAAGGAGCGCAACACCAACAAGAAATCCAAGGACAAGACCGAGGAGGATTGGCTGGCGGATATAGACGCTATAGACAATGCGAATGACCTGCGGAAGAAATGGATAGACATCAAGCGGACGGCTCTGTACAAAGACCCTGACAACAAAGCGTTCAGAGACAGAGTGGAAGATGCGGTGGACGACAAAGCCGCAGAGTTGGGTGTGGATATTGACTATCTGGACGACAACGATGACGCAAGCCGAAAGCCCAAGCCGAAAGTCCGCACGATAGACGATGTAGAGAATGACTTGACGACTGCACGGCTGGCACTTGAGGACGCAATGGACGAGGATGATTTTGACAGCGTAGAGCAGTTGAACAAGCGTATCGCCGAACTGAATGCCGAGAAGGAGAGTATCATCAACAGCCAAGCGGAGATGCAGCGTGGCGGCGGGGTGGCGCGTGCCGTTACTCCTGTGCAACGCTTTGTAACGAATGTGGTGATGAAAGCGTTGGGGAAGGTGAAAGGTATTGCGGTACACCGTGCCACGCAGGACGATGTAAAAAGAGTGTTGGCTACGCTTGGAAAGGATGTGGAAATGCAGCGTAAACGTGCCAACCGCTCTTTTAACCAATTCTTGCAGGACTACATTGCAGGCAAGACCAACGTCCATCAGATATGGCACGCAAACATCAATGGTGTGTTACGCTATCTGACCAACGGCAAAGAACTGTCGGTGCGCCAAGCCGTACTGAACAAGGCTGCCAAGAAGCACAATATCGATTTGAATAGTTTAGGTAATCTGATAGACAAACTATCCGACCCTATTGCTGTATTCAAGAGTGCACGGGAGGACGTAAACGGCAAGGTTGTGCTGATAGACGCAAGGGACAACGCAGGCAAGCCGATAGTGGTGGCTATCAATATGGACAGCCACCAAGGCGGTATGGAAGTGAACGATGTAACCTCTGTATATGGCAGAGAGAACATCGAAGACTTTGTACGTTGGGCAGAAAAAGATTTGTTAGAAGACGGCAGCCGAGAAAAATTTGAAGCACTGGCTAACTCTTTTCCCGAAAATGATATTCGGGGGAATTTGAAACCGGCACTTCAAGAATTGGCTGCAAAGATACAAGAAAAATCTGACATAGCCAAACAAAAACAGATAGAGGCGCAGATTGCATACCACGGCACAGGTGCGAAGTTCGACCGGTTCGACCACTCGTTTATGGGAACGGGCGAGGGTGCGCAGGCGTATGGCTGGGGGACGTATGTGAGCAAACGACGCGGTGTAAGCGAAGGATATGCAGAAGAAATAACACGTGATGAAGTAATAAAACTCAATGGTGAAGATGTCAATTATATTATTGATGACTCTGAGTTGTCGGAAGAAGCACAGGAGAAACTAATTAACATATTAACGGATGCTGCGTATAGTAACAGCGACAGACCTAATCGTAATCAGGCTTTTCACAACCATCTTTCCACAGTATTGGAAGAACTCAAGGAGTCTATTGCCAATAATGAGAACGCCGAAACAGAACAAGAGGTAGCCGATTGGCTGGGGAATAATCTCAATTCTCTTAGTTTTCCTGAGCCGAAGTTACCCCAACTCTACACCGTAGAAATCCCCGATGATACAGGCAGTAATTACTTGAGTTGGAATGACCGTGTCAGCGATGAAGAAGCCAAGCGTATAGGCGATGCCTTGTACAACCATCTCATACAAAGCGACACAGAAGGATTGTATGAAACAGATGCAGCCAAACAGCAGTTGCGCAGGGATATAGACAGCCAGTTTACATCGCAGGACGGCAGTTCTATATATGGCAACATACAGGATTATCTCGGCAGCGACAAGGCGGCAAGTCTGTTCCTTAACTCTATCGGCTACACGGGTATCAAAGTACCTATCAACAACACCCGCGGTGCAGTAGCCGAAACGGAGAATGACTGGAACTACGTCATCTTCAACGAGAGCGACCTGCAAATCAAAGACCGTGTGGAGTTGATGGAGACTCCCGACGGCACGGTGTACGGTTGGGCGGTAGGCAACGAGATTTATCTAACAGAGGAGGGTATGAACCCCGAGACCCCTATCCACGAGTACACCCACCTGTGGGCGAAAGCGATGGAGAACGCTGACCCGAAAGGCTGGGCGAAGATTGTGCGCCTGTGCAAAGCGAACAAAGCCTTGTGGGAGAGCGTAAAGAACGACCCGAACTATGCGAACATCAAGGACGATGAGAGCCGTATAGCGAGCGAGGTGCTGTCCCGCTATGCAGGCAAGCACGGTATGGAGCGGCTGACGGAGGAAGCGGAGCGAATGGCGAAAGAGGGCAAGAGTTTCGAGAGCGACGTAGAGTCGAAATTGTTTGTGAGCCGCATAAAAAATGCGCTGAACAACCTGTGGAGTTGGGTAAAGAACAAGTTGGGCATTGAGAACTTGGACGATATATCCGACCGCAGTCTGTATGACCTGCTGAACGGCACGGATTTGGGGTTGGAAGAGATGGGGCTGACCACGGAAGAGAAGCGTATCGCCGAACAGGCAAAAGCCGACGGCACGTATATGCAAGCCCCTAACGGCAAGCCGAGCAATCTCAGCCCGAAGCAGTGGCTACAGACCCGCACCGAGGCTTTCAAAGAATGGTTCGGCGATTGGGAATTGGCGAACAAGAGTGTGGAGATGGTGAAAGCCGCTGCGGCACACGGCTTTGCCAATTTCAGCGAAGCCCGCCAATGGGCAAAAGACCATATTGTGCGCACGTTCAACAACGAAGAGACGGGCGGCAAAGGCGATATACGTATCAGCAATACGGCGGTGGAGAAGTTCCTGTCGGAGAGTTCGGTAAGCAAGAGCGACAGCAGGAACGTACACTTGTCGGTATTGAAGGTGCTGCCCGATGTTATCCGTACGAGTATCGATGTGGAGCAGCACGCTGACTACAAGAAAAGCGAGGACGGAAAGCGCAGTCCTGAGAACGGAGTAAATCCGAATGTAACCATACACCGTTGCTATGGTGCTGTTGAGATAGACGGGCAGGTATATAGGGTAAAAGTAACGCTGAAAAGTGATGTTACACAGGGCGACACAAAGAAAGCCTATTCCTACGAAGCAACAAAAATAGAGTTGTTAGACGGACAACATGGGAACCCCGTAGGCTTCCCCCGCAATTCTAACAACTCTATATCCGCTGCAAAGTTACTACAAGATGTTGAGAGTAGCAAACAAAACGGCAAAAAAATCTTAGGCGGGCAAATGCTCCTCGACGAGAACGGCGAACCGAAAGTGGTGTACAGGGGCAGTGCCAACGATGACTTTGTTTTCCGCAGCCGTTATGGCGAGGGTACATATTGGTTTACAGACAACCGTGAGGTAGCGGAACACTATGCCCGCCGTGGTGCTGACCACGAACTGACGGACTACGAGTTGGACGGACGTGTGCAACCCGTATTCCTCCGCTTGGGCGACAGCAGCACATACAACGCCGAGGGGCGCAACTGGGAGAACGTCTATACCGAGCCTGTGTATCAGATTATCGATGAGGAGAGCGGGGCTATCACGGCAGAGTTCAAGACCCGAGAGGAAGCCGAGCGGTACTGCGAGGAGAACGGTCTCGACCCGGAGATAGAGATATACGAGAGCAACGGCGTAACGGGTGATATAGCCGCGCAGCAGTTTGCCGGCGGCAAGACGGGTGTGGTATTCGAGAACGTGGTGGACGGCGGCAGCGTACCGAGCAATGTGTATGTGGTGCGGGACAACGGACAAGCCAAGAGTGCGACCGAGAACAACGGCGGGTTTGACGAGACGAACCCCGACATCCGTTTCCAGATAGAGAGCGGCGATATAGGCAGGATAGACGAAGCGATGGAGCGCAAGATGAAGGCGTTGAGTGACCAATACAGAGTGGCGCAATACGACCCGAAGGTGAAGATGCCGGAGCGGCTGGGGTTGCTCAACCGGTTTGTCAATCGTGTTTTCGACCGCACGGAGGGGGTGCGTATATTGCTTGACCGTATGGACGATGTGCGCCAAGCGATGGGGCTGACAAAGGTGAACCGAGACAAGTACGATGTGCGTGCAAAGTTGGAGCAGAGTGAAGCCGCTGCGGCAGGCAGGCAGAAACTGCTGGACGACCGCCAGTTGAAAGACCTGCGTGTGTGCCTGCACGGCAAGCGTGGCAAAGGCGGATTGGCGGAAGCCGTAAAGAAAAGTCCGCTCTACCAACGCTATAAGACCGAGCAGTATATCGACGCGGACGGCAATATGAAGACCCACGAACTGACACCCGAAGCGTTTATCGACCGTTATCTGATAGCGCGTGATACGATAGAGCGTATGGAAATGGGTATTCCGCCCCGTGGTATAGCGGAGTTTGTGCAGCGTATGGGTACGGATATGGTAACGTTTGTGCGAGAGGTGCAGGACGCTTTCAGTACCGAGCAACTGACGGAGTTGCACAACTGCATCAAGGCAATCACCGATGTGTCGCTTGACGCTTTGCACGATGCGGGTATGCTGACCGAGGAGCAGTATGCGATATACAAAAGCCGTAAGTTCTACGTACCGGAGAAAGGTTTTGAGGCGCAGAACTCGGAGGGGCTTGCCCGAACCAAATGGGAGCGTATCAAAGAGTTTGTCGGTTTGGGCGACAAGGATATAGCCGACACCACGCCCCGTGGCAACGGTGTGCGCCCGATGGCAACGTCGTACCGTGCGCGTGGCGGCGACAGTCTGGCAACCGATGTGCTGGCACATATCGTACAGGACACCTACGACGCTATCGAGAAAGCGGAACTAAACAAGGTGAAGCGTGCGATGTATGACCTGCTACGCGAAAACCCGGAAGTAACCCGTGCGCTCAGATTACCTGTACCGCATGAGGTCTATTACGTAAAGAACGAAGCGGGTGAATGGGTGCGGAAGACGGACGGTGCGACCGCAGAGGAGAAGGCGGAGGCGCGTGCTATCATGGCGCAGGTGCATATACTGGAAGCCGAGATAGCGAACACTACCGACGAGCAAACGAAGAACGACCTGTACGACGAGATAGACGCTCTGTTGGAAGCCATGCCTTTTGCCGACGAGTACACAGCCAAGAACGTATGGCAGAGCGAGCAGGAGAAACGGAGCGAGAGCGTAGGCGTATGGGTGGATGGTGTATTACAGGAGATGCGTTTCCCGAATATGGAGCAGGTAGCCAACGCACTCAACAACAAGGCAAACACCCAGTTGAGTTTGAGTGCCGTGCGCAAAGTGAATGCCTTTATAGCCGGCACTTGCACACAGTACAACCCTGCGTTCTTTGCGGTGAACCTTGTGCGTGATGTGCCGTTTATCTTGGCGAAAGGCAGCAGCGAGTACGGCTACGAGTTTGCGGCACGCTTCGGGCAGGAGTTGGTGCGCCCGACCAATCAGATAGCCATAGCACAATATATAGCAGGCAACTTGGACGAGAGCAAAGGCGGTATATACCAAGACTTCTACAACTTTATCACAGGCGGCGGTCAGACGGGTTATGCGAGAAGCAAAGACCTTGTGGAACTGCGTGATATGATAGACAAGTGGAAAGGCTGGAGCAAGTTGGGCGGCTTCGGTGTAGGTATGCAGGAGATACTGGATATTGCTCCGAAACTGAACGAGTTTAGCGAACTATGGACGCGTTTCAGTGCATACAGGGCGATGTTGGATTGCGGCTACAGCCAAGAGGAGGCGTTGAAAGCCGCCAAGAACCTGAGTGTAAACTTCAACCGCAGAGGCTTTGGCGGCAAGTTGGTCAATATGCTGAGCAGTGTGTCGATGTTTGCCAACGCCACTATGCAGGGTGCGTGCGGTTTCTACCGCACTTTCGGCGGCAGTGTGGCAGGCAAGAAGAACAGCAAGGGCAGACGTGTAGCACGGGTGATAACCAACTTTATGGCTATCCCTGCCATTGCAGGTGCGTTGTTTACCCTGTTTACGCCCGACGATGATGACAAAGAGAAGAAGATACCCGACTGGGAACGGGACAACTATATCTGTATCGGCAACTGGCGTATTCCGCTCAACGAGCAGATAAAGCCATTCTTCCTTGTGGGTGTAAATGCGGTGCTGCTGGCACAAGGGCGGCGCACGTGGGGGCAGGTGGTCAGCAGTATGGCAAAGAGTATCACGCTAAACCTGCTGCCCGTACCGCCTACGGTATCGCAGAGTATCAATCTCGGTATAGAGAGCGTGGATGGGACTCGGGACGATGTGCGTTGGGGAACCATAGTGCGTGAACTGTGGATGCCACAGGGCTTGCAGAACTTCAATGCTTTGGCAGAGGGCAAGGACTTTATGGGACGCGACCTGCGCACGGACTACGGCGATGTACCTGAATTTCGTGCCGCGCCGAATGAGGCGCAGATGTACCAAGACCTTGCGTATATCGGCTACCGTATGGGCGGCGGACGGAAGGATATGTATTCCACCTACAAGAAGGACGGCGACGAGATAGACTACAACCGCAACCCCAAAGAGATAAAGAACAATATCTTCTTTACACTTGCGCCGCAGGGCTGGGTGGATATAATGCAGACGATGTGGGGCATAGGACACGCTGTGGCTACCAAAGACAAAGTCAAAGAGAGTGTGCGCAGCAAGGATATACCTATCCTCAACCGTTTCTACAAACCGACGAGCGTGGAGATGTACCGCTATGGTATCTACAAGCAGGTGCGCGAGGAGTTGGAGGAATACAAGGAGCGCATAAGCAACGCCAAGCGGCAAGCCGAGGGCGGCAATGCGGCAGCGACTTTGGAGGTGGATAAACTCAATGCCGAAAAAGAGGCAAAGGATATGGAGATGATAAACAAAGTAATGAATATCTACAACACAATCAACACCTATCAGCAAGCCAAGCAATTCGGTATGAACGAAAAGGAACTGAAGAAAATTCTGCCCGAAGGTATAGAGGGAACGGACGAGGAGCGCAAGGCGTGCATACAGGTAATGCGTCAGTGGCTGATAAATACCAAGGGCGTACGTGCTATGGTGGACGACGAAGGCAAGATTGTGGTACGCGTCAAGTAGTTGAGGGTTGAGAGTTGAGGGTTGAGGGTTGAGAGTTGTCGAATAAATAAGAACACCCTGCGGAGACAAGACCGCAGGGTGTTCTTTGTATTATGCTAACAGGAAGGGTTTGCTTTCCGTGGCAGTTATTCCATAGTTTGCCACTACTACAAGGGCATCGCTTTCAGTTGCCCCATTGGGGGCGGTGGGTTAAGTGCCAGCCGCCGCAGGCGGGGCAGAAATAGGCACGGACGGGGACGATATGCGTATCGTAGTCGTCGGCGTTGTAGCGGATATGGAGCAGGGCTTTCTGCTCGGTCTCGAAAAGCATTTTGCTCCGCATAGCCAGCGGGCAATACACTCGATGTTTCGGTTTCATAGTCCCTTGATTTCCATTGGTATTGGTATAACCTGACTTATCTGCTTCGTGTAGAGTTTGACAAACTCTGTTATTGCAACGAACTGTACGGCATCGTTGTTTATTGTTTCGAGTGCCGTCCCGATGTTCCAGCCCATTACAATCGAATGGTGTATTATTTCTGTGAGTTGGTCGGGGGAGAGAGTGATAGGTTTGCTTTTGTCCGCACTGCCCATATCGCAGCGGAGTAATTCTTGTATCATAGACAAACGGCGGGAGTATATATCCACGAAGCCGTCTTGAAATTCTTTCTCTGTCATATCTTTTGAGTTTTAGAAAAAAGCAGGAACGGACAAACCTGCGAGTACTAAACATAAACAAATCAATAAACTGTGTACCGCTTCCGTTTTTGTCCCCTGCGGTGTGGGGTTATGAAAAAGTATGCAGGTCGGGTGCGATATTTCAAGATATGCCAGCGGTGCGACCAATGTTCCTCGGTAGTTCCTACTGTTACAGGCTCGGTTACCCTACGCCCTACCGATTTATCAGCCTATGTGCGGGGTAGTCCTAGACTTTCGTTTGCCGCTACCGCAAGTCAGTTCAGTGTTACAGGGCTTTCGCCCGACTTGCTTTCCGACATTTATCCGCACTTTCGGCTCACCGCTGCCCTGATTATCCAAGCAGCCCCTTTACTGTCTTATCCTGCATACTACGTTCAATGCTTGTGATTTGGTCATAATCAATCCTCCTCTTCTATTTCAATTATGCGAATATAGTAGTTGTCGCCACTATACCCATAATCACCGTTGTTAAACCGTTGCTCAAACTCAATAGGCGAGATACATTCGGCAATGTCCTCGCGGAATAAGTTCATCAAGTCGCCGTAACTGAGACTATCGAAATAGGATTTCGGTTGGTTCTCATACTTTTCTACAAACTCGTCGTAGTCTATTACAAAAATCTCTGTCATAATCTTTCAAAATTTTACCACCCACCAAGTTCGTGGGAGGAGGTGAATAAATACTACTCTGTGCGGGCTTATCCTGCGCACGAAGTCTTTGGCAGCGTCTATGCTGTCGTAGCCGCCGAAAGCGGGATAAACGCTCGGCTCGCTGAAATGCACGGTGTACGTGCCGTCGGGTTGTTTCTTGATTTTCATTGCTGTCTGTTGTTAGTTTTCAAAGTTGATACTCATTTGTCTTTTCTCGAACCGCTCCTGTGGGGAGCAGTAGCAGTGTGTGTAATGGTCGGGCTCGGTGTAGCAGTTGCCGTGGGCGCACCACGCTGCCGTATCTCCGCCCTGCCAGTAGGCACACGATTTACATTCACCGATACTCATAGGTCTGTGTCTTTGGGTATCACCCACCATTGCGGGTACTTGGTGTGGTTGAACGGGTACGTGAGGAAATAGACCTCGCCTGTCGATGTGCGGACTATTACCTTTTGTCCGTTGTCGGGCTGCACCTCCGCCGTCCTGTACCAGCGTACCTCCACGAGGTCTTGGTGTATGGCGGGGTGCTCGTTTTCGAGTGCATTGCGCACATCGTCTATGAGGTACATCGCCTGCGATAACTGCTCGGTTATTTCCGATTGTGT
>ERZ808275.286-NODE-286-length-23622-cov-6.067467_pt1 | contig 23622 bp, 16 predicted proteins | sample MGYA00520894_ERZ808275 | MGnify/ENA primary metagenome ERZ808275 (study PRJEB31516, sample SAMN03275598) | gut metagenome | biome: mammalia-associated habitat; material: feces | host: Papio cynocephalus | place: Kenya | collected 2012-08-03 ...
AAGGTTTTACACTACAAAGGTACAAAATCTTGCGGATATATGCAAGTAAAATTGCGATTATTTTACTGATTATTAGTATAATAACGCACTTTTAAGGAGCAACTAACTAATTATGCTACTATTTTGATGCGGTTGCCCTGATAGTATCTTTGGTCGTTTTGTAGTACCTTATTGGGCATAATCCTACAAAACAAAAGACTGCCCAACACGATGGTCAGGCAGCCTATAAATAGATGATATATTATCCAAAAACTTATTCCGCAGCAGGAAGTTTCCATTTGTCAATAGTGTCAACGGCCTTTAGATCAAGAGGCATAACCAAATTGCCGCCGTCCATACCATAATCCCAACTCCATTCGCCACCTTCTGCCAAACGAACGAAATACTTGTATTGGCAAGCAGCAGCAACCGGAATCTCTGTTGCTGTATAGACATTGCCTTCACCTTTGGTCATAACGACCGGTTGAGTGATATCCCACTCCAAATTGTTCACTTTACCAACGATACCTATTTCATATCCTTCGGGAAGATTGTTTGCTGTTAGGGTGAAAGAAGCAATACCTGCTTCGTTTTTCGGAGTACAAGGAGTGGTTTTCCAAGCCTTGACATCTACAAATACAACCGTATTCTCTTGCAGACCGGTCAACTTAACCTCACCACCGTTTTCAGAAGCATCAATAGTAGCATCACCGCTTACAATAGTAACATTGGGTTCCTCACCTTCTACGTTCATACCCCATTGGGTTCCCCAATCTGCAGTTCCATCTTCAGCCAGCGCAATAACTTTTACAGCAATACCAGGGTTTGCAGGAAGTGTAATAGAATACCATGTTTCAGTACCTTCTACGGGATCCAATGGTTTCTTTTTGTCTGCAGGTGTCCAGTCGTCAGAACCGTCTTCATTGGTTGCTGCACCGACAGCAATCATACCATTGCATGTCCCTTGCGGAGCACGAACAGCCACAATCACTTTTCCGGCACCGGGAGCAGCAATAATAGGTTCTTCTTCCAACTCGGGAGCGGGAGGAGTTACGACAGTGGTGTCCTGACCTCCGGGATTTGGTTTGTCAACAGGAGTGTTTTTCTCTTTGCAACCAACCATGGCCACTGCTCCAAACAGCATAGCAGCCAACATCAATTTGTTTGTTTTCATTTTGTTTGAATTTTAGTTTGTTTGATTAGTTTATTTGATTAGATAAAATCTCAATAGTGAGAATTTGTTATTTGTCTGTTAAATAGCCATCGTTTTGACTCCATAAGCCGCCCGATGTCTCTATCATTTTACGGGGGATAGGGAACCAATCGCGGTGGTTGTCTGCCTCTACGGGTTTGAACAACCAAGCCCCTTTGGAGAACTTGTTGTAGCGAATCAAGTCACGGCGGCGGAGCATTTCCCATGCAAATTCACGTCCACGCTCGTCCAATAACTCATCCAAATCAAGAGCGGCATACGGAGTGCAACCTACACGAGTACGGATTTTTTGGAATTCGGGATCGGCAAGCAGTTTTGCACAAGTAGCATTATCGCCTGCACGAAGAGCCGCCTCGTATTGCATATAGAGTACATCGGCATAGCGGAAAAGTACGAAATCGTTTTCGCAATACTTGTTCTTGCCAAATTTTTCTACCTCATATTTCAGCAATCGTGCACCATAGTTGTGTGATTCGTTGCCAACACAAATAACTCCATCCACATTCGATGTGATAACTGCTTTGTTGGGCAATGTATCATTGATGGCTTGTCCTTTATCGGTATACATCAGTTTTCCGGAAGCGTCTCGCCGTTGTACAATAATCGGCTTGTCGGTCATTACCAATGTATCCATACTGTTGTCGCTTGCATAGACAGGTCCGAGGAACCACCCCCAGCCGTCGCAACCGTGCGTACCTTTGATAGAATCGCAAGCCCCACGATGATCAACGCCATATTCGTATTTTGCTAAGAAATCCGGTGGACAGCAGAAACCATTCCATGGCTTCTCAATCAAGCCCCACGCCTGTTGGTGGCAGTAGTTGAGCGTCAGCATCGTGATACGCAGTTTGTTGGCCATCTTGCCGGCTACATCACGATAGTCAAATGATGCGTTGCCATTCTCTACTATCACAAAGATATTCTCCAAACTGCTCTCATTGTAAATCTTGAAGTTGGTAAAGAAATCATCTTCAATCTTGTACGATTTGGAATCTATTATCTTTTGGCATACCTCTACGCACTTGGTATAGAAATCATTATTGCTCTTGATAGTCTCGATACCGCAGTTGGCAGGTGTAACACCAAACGATGGGGCATTTAGATAGAGCCGTGCCAACAGGGAATATGCCATACCCTGTGTGCACCGTCCATAGTTCTCCGCACGATTATCGTCGTTTACAACCGGCAGGTTCACAGCCTCCGTTTCCAATGTGGTAACCAACTTATTCCATACTTCCCATGTCTCGCTTTGGGGTACGTTCTCTGAACTGTAATCTTCCAAATAAGGAATCCGTCCGAAAGCGTCAAAGAGCGTATAATAGTAGTAACAACGCAATACTTTCAGTTCGGCTGTAAAACGGCTATATACCGCAGGATCCAAAGTTTCACGAATACTGCCTAATTGTTCCAGCACCTTATTGCAGAGAATAGCACCTGCGTTGGAATACTGCCATACATGTTCAAACGATAGGTCATTGGGCGACCAAGTATGGTCGTTAAATCCTTTCCAGTAGCCGTCATCGTTCCAGTCGCTGTTACGCTGCGGGTTGATACACTCGTCGGTGGAAAGTGTGGCAATACCCCAATAGCCCCAGTGATCGTGCAGCCATTTTACCTCGGAATAGGCTTGTCCTACCACCATAGCCACATTTTCGGGGTTAGTAAGCATTTCTTTGGAGGTAGGCTGACCGAATACCTCCTCATCAAGCATATCTTTGCAACCGGCAGAAAGCACAGCCACGGTAGCCAAAGCACAAATCAATATCTTTTTCATAATTGTATAATCTTTATTAGGTTAAAGAGTAAGATTAACGCCTACCATCACATTGCAGGTGGACGGATAGAAACCCGATGCGTCTATACCGGGATTCCATACATCGGATGTGTTCACATCAGGGTCTATACCGGAGTATTTGGTCAGAGTAAAGACATTCTCTGCAGTAGCATGGAGACGCAACGACTGAATGTACTTGTTGTCTTTGAAACGGAACGTATAGCCCACGGTGATATTATCCAATTTGAAGAAACCGCCGTCTTCCAAATAATAGTCGGAGAACTTGCCCTGACGATATGCACCCGTACCGTTAGCCAGTGCCTTCACATCTTTCATAAACACATTGCCTGCCAATACTGCCTTGGTCGGACCATACGCCCAACGTTTCACGTTCAGTATCTGGTTGCCGCAGTTGCCACGGAAGAACAAGGTAATATCCAAATCGCGCCAGCGGATGGTATTGTTCCAACCATAAGTAAAGATAGGTTGCGCACGCCCGATAACCTGCAGTTTGTTTTTGCCTACCTCCTTGGCATCGCAGAGACCGGCTGCAGCATCATCCTCACTCCATTTCTCATAGACCAACGAACCGTTGTCCCTTATCTCTACCACTTTGTAACCATAGAAAGTACCTACCGACTGCCCCTCCACAATTTTCTGTGTGGTTACATTGGCAAGCCCGTTCTCCCACACGCTACCCGTGAGCATCTCCGAGTAGTTGAAACCTTTATCGGGGTCGGACAACTTATTAATCTTATTGTCGTTGAACGCAATCGTAAAGGTGCTTGCCCATTCCCAATCACGAGTCTTTACAGGAACACCCGTCAGCGCAATCTCTATACCTTTCGAGGTTATCTCACCTGCATTGGCAAGCAGTTTGTTGTACTGATAAGGCGGGGTTGGTACATCATACTCCCAAAGCAAATCTTTGGTATCACGATAATAGAGGTCAATGTTTCCGCTCAAACGGTTCTGCAAAAACGAGAAATCAATACCCAAGTTGTACTCATATTTCTTCTCCCAACGCAAATCAGGGTTGGCATTGCGTTTTACACCATAAGAGGTGATCCATTTGCCGTCATACCAGAATGTACCGCCCGTCTCAAGCAATTCTTTCGACTGCAGATCACTGCCCAAGTTATTACCCGTAATACCAAAACCCGCACGGATTTTCAAATCGTTGCACCAGTCTTGATCCAACATCCAATCTTCACCCGACAAACGCCAACCGGCACTTACTGCAGGGAACCACCCCCATTTATGGTTCTCGCCAAAGCGGCTCGATCCTTCTGCACGAATAGATGCCGAAAGAAGGTATTTCTCGTCATAATTGTAGTTGACACGCAGGAAACCGGCAGCCAACTTGTTGGTATTACGGTACGAACCGATATTCATTTTCTGTTTGTCTGCCTGTCCCGCATACATATTGTAGTATTTGTAAGCATCTGTCGGGAAACCGGAGTTCTCCATATTCATACCGTCATACAGGAATTTCTGGTATGACCAGCCGCCTACCGCCGCCACTGTATGACCATTCCAACTGCCGACATAATCAATGGTGGCTTCGTAGAGTTGGTTCCAACTGCGGCTGTTGCTGCGAGTGGCTTTTCCCGCTGTTTCAAGGTCGGTGTCATACTTTTGCGAAGTATAAGCATAATTGTTGTTATCCCCCTCCTCAATGGCTGCAAAACCATTGATTTTCAATCCGGGAACTGCCTTTATATCTATCGTCGCTTTTACACTCCCGCGAAAGAAATTACCCTCTTGGTAACTCTCTTTCTGATTGGTAGCCGCAATCGGGTTTGATTGTCCCGAACCGCTGGGAATAAAATAACCGGACGTAGTGGACTTGTCATAGATAGGATAAGTCGGGTTAAGTGTGGCTGCTTGCTTGAAATCACCGCAGTCATAATCATTGCGATAGTGCATATACGAGAAATCGTATTGCAGTTTGAGCCAACCCTGCAATGCCTGTTGGTCGGCTGCAAACTTTGCTATTATCTCATTGCGATCGGTGTGCAAAGCCAATCCTTCGGCGTATTTATAGTTGACAGAACCACGATAACTGAAATTCTTTGCTGCCCCCGACAAGGCTACATTGTGCGCTGTGGTAACAGCGACAGGCTTCATAGCCGCTGCCATCCAATCGGTATTATATCCGCCGGGTTGGATATTCGGAGCCACTTTCCCGTTGGATATTTCCGCCAATTGGCGATACTGCTCAGGAGTGGCAAAACCTGTATTCGTATAAGGTGCTGCCACAGACACATAGCCGTTGTACTCTACATCCAATTTAGCCGCATCCGTTCCTCCTCCTTGAATACCGCGTTTGGTGGTAATCAGAATGACACCGTTAGTACCGCGTGTACCATAGATAGCCGCTGCAGAACCGTCTTTCAGCACGTCCATAGAAGCAATATCTTCGGGAGCGATATTGTCAATGTTGTCAGTAGGAATACCGTCTACCACATAGAGCGGGCTGGAACCTGTACCTTTGCCCAACGTGGAGAAACCACGGATTTGAATGTTATAACCGGTGCTGGTAGGGTCGGAACCCTGACGCGAAATGTTCAAACCTGCCACCTTGCCTTGCAGCAAGCCTATCGGGTTGGATTTCACACCGGCATTGAAGTCCTCGGCTTTCACCGAAGCCACCGAACCCGTTACCTCTTTTTTCTTCTGCGAACCGTAACCGATAGCCACCACCTCCTGAATCTGATAGGTGTCCTCCTGCATACGGACCGTCATACCTTGTTTGGCGGGGAGAGTCTGCGTCGAGAAACCCATATAACTGAATTGCAACTGAGTGCCTTCAGCCACATTGAGCGTAAACTTACCGTCAAAATCGGTGATACTACCCGTAGTAGTACCTACCTCAAGAACACTCGCACCGATAATCGGTTCGCCCGTCGATGCTTCCAACACAGTACCTGTGATTTGTGCCTGTATCGCAGTGCTCACGAGCAGCCACGCCGACAACACTCCAAGTAAGAGTAGATTGTGTTTCATCGTAAAAGATTGATTTGTTTATTAGTTAGTTGTTATAATTGTAGTAGTCGTGTAGTAGTGGAAAAGGCGGTATGTCTGCTCCTCGCGGTCTTCGCACCCCCAATCATCTGCCACCTTCCATCTATATTCCGCCTATATTTTTCCGCCCCAAACCTGCCGCACAAAAACGACCGTTTTTTAACGGTGCAAAAGTAGTGCTTTTTTATTATATACGCAAATTATTCCACAAAAAAACACATAAAATAATACGTTTCGAAACGTTTCTATGTTTTACAACATATAATATGCACCATACGCCCGCATATTTGTATCTTTCGCCTTGCCATCTCTTGCATATATCGAAAAAAGTTAGATTTTTGCTCCAATCCATATCCTCCCATCTGCCTACACATACACACATTCATTTGTTTTTTGTCTCCTATGCAGCAAGCAGCAAGAATAATTAAAGAAATTAAAGAACACATACCGTTCCTATATCCTTACTTGTATGTAGAAAGTCTATGTTATTCGTATGTGATTCGTATGTGATTCGTATGTGATTAAGCCGTTTTTGCCGATAGGATGCCGATAGTTTGCTATTTAATAAATTTAATCTTATAAATATGATTTACGGATACATTCGTGTCTCTACCGACAAGCAAACGGTAGAAAACCAACGTTTTGAAATTGTACATTTCTGCGAAAAAGAGCATTTGCAGATAGATGGTTGGATAGAAGAAACCATCAGCGGCACCAAAGCGTATAACAAGCGTGCATTAGGCAAACTGCTCAAACAGGTCCGCCAAGGCGACATCATCATTTGTGCCGAGTTGTCCCGTCTCGGGCGTAATCTGTTTATGATTATGGAGATACTCAATATATGTATGAGCAAAGAATGCAAGGTCTGGACAATCAAAGACAATTACCGTCTCGGCGATGATATTCAGAGCAAGGTGCTTGCGTTTGCTTTCGGTCTCTCGGCTGAAATAGAACGCAATCTTATCTCGCAGCGTACCAAAGAAGCCCTTGCCCGCAAAAAAGCAAGTGGTGTACAACTCGGACACCCTAAAGGGCAGCGCAATGCGCTTGAGAAACGCAAACTCTACCGCAAACGCCACAAAATAAAAGCCCTTCTTGCCGCAGGTACTTCTATCACCTCTATGGCAAAAATATGCCGCGTCCACCGCACCACTATGTCCCGCTATCTCCGCGACATCGGTGTCACTACTTCTAATAAGTAAATAAAAACAAAACCGGCAAAACCTGTCTTGCGGCGCAACACGCGCCGCGCTCAAAGGCAAGCCCGTGTTGGGCGCGCAGTAGGTTTTGTTTGTTTTGTTCAAATCCTCCTTTTTACGGCAACTGAAAAACCGTATAACTCATTGATAGTATTTGTTTTATATGCCGATTTACCTCTCAAAATGTATATCACAAAAAACGGTCGTTTTTGTGCGGCAGGTTTGGGGCGGGAAAATATAGGCGGAATATAGATGGAAGGTGGCAGATGATTGGGGGTGCGAAGACCGCGAGGAGCAGACATACCGCCTTTTCCACTACTACACGACTACTACAATTATAACAACTAACTAATAAACAAATCAATCTTTTACGATGAAACACAATCTACTCTTACTTGGAGTGTTGTCGGCGTGGCTGCTCGTGAGCACTGCGATACAGGCACAAATCACAGGTACTGTGTTGGAAGCATCGACGGGCGAACCGATTATCGGTGCGAGTGTTCTTGAGGTAGGTACTACTACGGGTAGTATCACCGATTTTGACGGTAAGTTTACGCTCAATGTGGCTGAAGGCACTCAGTTGCAATTCAGTTATATGGGTTTCTCGACGCAGACTCTCCCCGCCAAACAAGGTATGACGGTCCGTATGCAGGAGGACACCTATCAGATTCAGGAGGTGGTGGCTATCGGTTACGGTTCGCAGAAGAAAAAAGAGGTAACGGGTTCGGTGGCTTCGGTGAAAGCCGAGGACTTCAATGCCGGTGTGAAATCCAATCCCGTGGGCTTGCTGCAAGGCAAGGTGGCGGGATTGAACATTATCAACAACACTTCCGACCCGACACAAAGCGGATACGATATCCAGATACGCGGCTTCTCCACGTTGGATAAAGGCGCAGGTACCAGTCCCCTGTATATTGTGGATGGTGTGCCGGTATCCAGCATCGACAATATCGCCCCGAGTGAGATTGCCTCGATGGACGTGCTGAAAGACGGTTCGGCAGCGGCTATCTATGGTACGCGCGGTACCAATGGTGTTATCTTGATTACCACCAAACGCGGCGAGGGCTTTTCCGACCAGCCGCATACTCAAGTGGAGTATTCGGGCTACGTAAGTACCGCATGGGTGAACGCCAAGACGGGTATGGCTACGCCTGAGGAGTTTGTGAACCTGAGCGAAATCTCAGGCGGCAAGATAACTCCGACGATATACACCAATCCCGACGGTTCGACCAACTATACCGATTGGATGGGTGCTTTGACACGCAAAGCGGCTATTACCCACAACCATAATGTAGCGGTATCGGGAGCGCACAAGAATTTCAACTACCGTGCCTCGGCGGCATTCAAGAATGCCGAGGGTATTGCCAAGAACAACAACCGCCAGGAGGTAATGGCTAAGTTGGCGGCACAGCAGAAAGCCCTGAACGGCTGGTTGGAACTGCAATACGATGCATCGTATATGCACTATCGCAACGACTATTTCTGCGGCGATTTCAAGATGGCTGCCGTGCTGAATCCCACGTACCCAATCTATGACGAGACCACCGCAACAGGCTATTTCAAGCCGCAAGGTACGGGTTTGAGCAACCCTGTGGAGAATATGAACCAGAAGGAGAGTTACCAAGAGGGCAACTATTTCCGCGGTTCTATCAAAGCCACCGTGAACATCAAAGCCGTTGAGGGACTGAAAGTGAGCGGTTTTGCAGCCATAGAAGAAGGCGACAACTATGACTATTGGGCTAACAAACAGATTTCCACCGATGAAAGCGGTTCGGGAAAAGCAGGACGCAACACAAGCCGCAGTTTGTCGCAACTGTATGAGGCTACGATTGACTATGCACACTCGTGGGGCGACCATACTCTGGTAGGCGTGGCAGGTTTCTCCTACCAGCACTTTATGTACGACGCTTCGGAGATTTCCAATAACGGTTTCCCGACCGAGAATATGAAGTATTATCAGATAGGTAATGGCGATGCCACTAAGAAATATCTGAATGTATCTTCGTATAGGAACGCCAACACGTTGGCAGCAGGTTTCCTGCGTCTGAATTATAATTACAAGGAGAAATATCTGCTTTCTGCCTCTATCCGTGCTGAGGGATCGAGCCGTTTCGGAGCAAACAACAAGTGGGGCTGGTTCCCTGCTGTCAGTGCCGGTTGGCGTATCAAGGGCGAGGAGTTTATGAGCGAAGCCGATTGGTGCAACGAGTTGAAACTGCGTGCCGGTTTTGGTGTAACGGGTAATAACTTGGGGTCGGATTTGCAGTCGATTGCCATGTTGAGCAATGGCGGTACATTCTGGTACAACGGTGCATACGTTTACACGTATGCCGTGAGCCGCAACGTAAACCCCGACCTGCGTTGGGAGCGTAAGTTCGAGTATAACTTCGGTGTGGATTACGGATTCCTTGACAACCGTCTGTATGGTAGTTTGGACGTGTACTATCGTAACACAAAAGACCTGCTGTGGGATTACGAGGTGCCTACGCCTCCCTATCAGTATGCCACCCTGCTTGCCAATGCCGGCGAGATGAAGAGTTACGGTGTGGAACTGGCGATTTCGGGTGTACCCGTCAAGACAAAAGACTGGATGTGGATAACCACTCCGACCTTGGCATGGAATCGCTGCTACATATCCAAACTGTCCGATCCCGAGAAAGGCTTCAACTATACGCAGACCACTTCGGGCGGTATCGGCGGCGACAACGGTTTGATGAACACCAATACACAGATTTTGATTGAAAATCAGTCGATAGGTGAGTTCTACGGATACAAGTACTACGGTCGCAAATCGGACGGCACTTGGGTGTACGAAACGCCTGCGGGAGGTTATACTTCTTCGCCCGTAGAGAGCCAGCGTATGACTTTGGGCAATGCACAGCCATACCTGACATACGGCTGGAACAACACCGTCAAGTGGCGTGATTTGGATATTACGCTGTTCTTCCGCGGTGTTATCGGCAACAAGATACTGAACGTAACCCGTTTGGCTTACGGACCGCAAGCCAGTATGTCGAGCAACGTGTTTATGTATGACGTGGTCAAGAACCCCGATGGTGTGATATATTCCAACAAAACGGATTTCTCTGACTATTATCTGGAGGACGGCTCGTACCTGAAATTAGACAACATAACCGTGGGTTATACGTTCCGCTTCAAGGAGAACAAGTACATCCAGTCGCTGCGCCTGTATGCAACGGGGCAGAACCTGTTTACTATCACCAAGTATTCGGGGCAAGACCCTGAGGTGAACACTACCAACGTATGGAGCGCGGGCATAGACCAGGTAAGTTTCTACCCGCATACCGCAAGTTGTATGATAGGTTTGAATATGACATTGTTCTAACAAATTAAACAAAGAAAGATATGAAGACAAAGATAAAAATAGGTTTGCTGCTTTGCCCCTTGGTGCTTGCAACAGCCATTTCCTCGTGCAAGGGTATGTTGGACGAAGAGAATTTCGGTAATCCGACTATCGCAGATATGATGTCCAACGAAGAGAATGTAGTACTCTTGGTAGGGCAGGCGTATGCGGAAGTCAAATGGGTGCATGACCATTGGGGCTATTGGGGTGTGTCCTCGCTGACGGCAGACGAATGTGTATGCCCCGTGCGTATGCCTGGTGAGCACTGGGCTGACGGCGGCTATTGGAAACGGCTGAACGACCACTCGTGGAACTCGTTTGCGGATGCATTCAAAAATATATGGAACTCCACAATTGCCGGTGCCGTGCTGTGCAACAAACTGATACAGACCATTGACAACAACTCGGCACAAATGGACCCACAAGTGTATGCGCAGTATGTGAGTGAACTGGAAGTAATGCGCTCGTATTACTACTATCTGCTGTTTGATTGCTTCGGACGTATCCCGTATTTGGAGAAATACGAAGATGTAACCGAACCATTGATGGAACCGCAGGATGTGTGGTCGCACTTAGTGGCTTGCTTAGAGAAGAATGCACCCAATCTGCCGGTGGTAACCGACGGCAACCGTGCCACCAATTACGGACGTGTAACACAGGGTATGGCTTATGCGCTGCTGGCACGTCTGTACTTGAACGCTGAATCGTATGGCTGCACACCGGAGAATGTCAAGTTCCCGGAGGGGTGCGATGTGAAGATTGGGAATACCAATGATTTCTACACCAACTGTGCGCGTTGCTGCGAAGCCGTTATCACTTCGGGTTCGTACAGTATAGAGCCGAATTTCTTTGACAATTTCCTGATTAACAACGAAAACAGTCGCGAGAACATCTTTGTTATTGTGGAGAACGGTAACGTGAATTTCGACTCGCGCTCCAGCGGCTCTATGTCCAACAAGTTGCGTATGATACACCTCTCATTGCACTACTGCCATCAGACATCATATAATATGATTGAAAAACCATGGAATGGTTTCTGCGCCCGTCCGTCGTTTATGGATTTGTACAACGACAAGGATGTGCGTGGCGATGGTAAAGGCTATGGCAGCGATACATTGGGTACGCTCAATCCGCACCAGTTCGGTTGGTTTGTAGGTCCGGTGAAAGATACCAAAGGCAATCTGCTGAAAGATGAGAACAAGAACTCTGCGATAGTAACTCGCGAGATGACGCCTTTGACTGATGTGGCAGAAAAGGGTAAAAACAAGACTTGGACGAACTGGGGTGAAGGTGCCCGTTTCTGGAAATACGAAGTGGATAAGGGCAAGAAATACGATTGGGCGGAAAACGACTTTGTGCTGTTACGTTATGCCGATGTGCTTTGGATGAACGAGGAGGCTATTCTCCGCGGTGGTACAGGTACTTCTCATTTTAATGATGCCGATTTCCAGACCCTGAAGAAACGCTCGTTTGCATACGAGCCAGACGGTTTGGCGGCTTACAACGCAGCATATCCCGATGCACTTACGCTGGATGGTATCTTCAAGGAGCGCGGACGTGAATTTGCATGGGAGTGCATCCGCCGTCGCGACTTGATACGCTTTGGCGAGTTCGAGAAAGTGGAGTATGTAACAGCCAAAGACACATACCGCCGTTGGTTCCCGATACCATTCTCGGTAATAGAGAAGGCTAAACGCGATGAAAACGGCAACCCGATTTGGACTCAGAATGAAGGATATTAAAACAAACTAATTACAAACAATATATTAACCAATTAAATTATTCAATTATGAAAAAGTTTGGAGTATTTATGTGCAGTCTTGCACTGGCAGGCTTTGTATTTACGTCCTGCGATGATCCCAACAAACCCGACATCGACAACCTTGTAGAAGATGGTTTCTATGTTGTGGGTGAAGCATGCCCGATTAATTCTGTAAACGACGCAAACGCTGTCAAAGCACAGATGGCGCAAGGTATCAATGAAGCAGACAAACAACAACCTCGCGATGGTATGTACGAGAAATACATCTATTTAGAGGGTGGTAAAGAATTCCAATTGATTCTCAAAGAAGGGGTAAATTCCACCATTTATGGTGCCGATTTGGAGGCAAAAGAAGTAGATGGAGATGACTACCAAATTAAGGGTACGGTATATAAAGGCAGTCTGAAAGAAAACACAAAGATGAAAATGCAGGAGACCGGCTTGTATCACATTGTTTTGGATTTGAACAAAGACGGCAAATTGGATTTGACGGGTGGCGCACAAATTGTGGTACTCCCTGTTAAATGGCAAATCAATACCAAGGGCTCCCCTGTTGGAGAAGTGAATGTTAAGTCTGCAACCGAAATCATCTATACATGGAAAGATATCGAGGTTAATGGCAAATTTAAGTTCTATTATATGGACGGTTGGAAGATTGTTCTAGATGACTCCAAAGTAGTAAAAGCCAATACCAACCTCGGTGTAGATTGCAAACAAGGTGGAGAAGATATTCCTGCCAATGGTACATATGACATCACACTCACTTACACTTTGGCTAACGGAGCAGTCGCAAATAGTTACAAGTATGTCCTAAATCAGACTAAAGCACCCACTCTGCCCACCACTATGTATATGATTGGTCAGGACTTTGGTGCTTGGAGTTGGGAAGATGCTGGTGTTGTTGAGATGACTCAAGTTAATGAACACCCCGGTATGTTCTGGTGCACTCGTTATATTGCTAAATCCGCTAATGGTTTCAAATTCTGCGCTGTTAAAGATTGGGATGGTGCTTTTGGAAACTTAACTAACAACGAAGGTTTCAAGCAAGACGAAGATGGCAACTGCGTCGTATCAGAGGCAGGTCTGTACACCATGCTGGTTGACCTCAATGAGAGCAAACTGACTATCTATAAGGCTAAAGTTTTCGGTATGGGAGACGCGTTTGGTAGTTGGGATGAGGCTACTTATCCGTTTGTTGTAAACGAGGATGGTACAGCCACCATCACAACTACGGCAGCAGGAAACCTCCGTATGTATTCTGAAGTGAAAGACAATACAGGCAATTGGTGGCAATCTGAGTTCAATATCTATGATGGCAAGATTGTTTACCGTGGAAATGGTGGCGACCAAACGGCTGTACCTGTTGCTGCAGGTGCCAAAGTTACTCTTGACTTCAATGCCGGTACAGGTACTATCGAATAACCTTCTGTAAGCAACATATGTAGGATTGTTTCCATTTGTGGGGTGCTACAATCCGACACTTTTTCGAGGCTGCCGTGTGGCAGCCTCGTTTTTTATAGGTTTATGCTTTCGTCGAAAAATGCACAGTTGATTACACTTTTATCCGGATAATTTGTATATCTTGTATATATCACTATTTTTGCATATCTTTGCAGCCGCTAAACAGAATCGCACACGATGGATCATCTCACCCTACTCTCCCCCGCACGGGATATTACGGTTGCCAAAGCCGCCATTCAGGCTGGAGCGGATGCCATATACATAGGTGCCCCCCGATTTGGCGCACGGCAAGCGGCAGGCAACTCGATACAGGATTTGCAGGCAATAGTGGATTACGCCCATATCTATGGAGTAAAAGTGTTAGTTACTCTCAACACACTCCTGCAACAGGACGAATACGCCGATGCCGTGGCACTGGCGCACGAACTATACCGGATAGGTGTGGACGCACTGATTATACAAGATCTGCATCTGTTGGACTTTGATCTGCCGCCTATCCGCTTGCACGCCTCTACCCAGTGCGACAACCGCACAGCCGAACAGGTTATCCGCCTGCAGCAGTTGGGTTTCCGCCGTGTGGTATTGGCACGGGAACTCGGATTAGAGGAGATTCGCATCATACACGATGCCGTAATACATTATTCGGCGGAACACAATGAGACGCCCATCGAGTTGGAAGCGTTTGTACACGGGGCATTGTGTGTATCGTATTCGGGCAAATGCTATATGAGCGAGGTGCTGACGGGGCGCAGTGCCAACCGCGGTTGTTGCTCGCAGATGTGCCGTATGCAATACGACCTGCTGGATGCCGATATGCGGGAAATACGGGACGACCACGGGCTGCCCGTTCACCAGCGGTATCTGCTCTCGCTGCAGGATATGGATCGCTCTGCATATCTCAAAGAACTGACAGACGCAGGCGTTACCACCTTTAAGATAGAGGGGCGGCTCAAAGATGCGGACTATGTAACCAACCTGACCGCCTATTACCGCCAAAAGATAGACAGCATTTACAAAATTACAAATTTACACACTTACAAATTCCCTTTCGTTCCATCTCCCACAAAGACTTTCCACAGGGGAGGGATTGATTATTTTCTGCACGGACGCACACCCCGTATGGCAAATTGGCAGACCCCAAAATCGACAGGCGAATATATAGGCGATGTGATAGAAACAAGGGGCAATGCACTGCGTATTCAGTTGGCAGACGGTATTACCTTGCACAACGGAGACGGACTCTGCTTCAGCGACCAAGGCTTTGCCGTAAACCGCATAGAGGGGGCTCTTGTTTTCCCGAATACCACTGCCGTTTTGCCGTTGTTGAAAGGCGAAAGAACAGCCCTTTACCGCAATCTTGACACCGAGTTTGTCCGCTCTTTGCATACAGAACGGCATATACCGATAGACATTGTTTTTGCAGAAACAGACAATGGATTTGCTCTCCGTTTGGGTGGTACGGAATGTACATTCGATTATCCGCACGAGCCTGCCAGAAACGCAGAGCGGGCGTTGGAGACTATCCGCACCCAACTTGGCAAATTGGGTGATACGCCCTTTGTAGCACAGAGTATAGAGATACAATCCGCTCCCTATTTTATTCCGATAGGGCAACTCAACGAATGGCGGCGGGAGGCAGTACAGCATTTGACAGAACACTTGCAACACAGACATCGCCCCGCCCCGGATTATCGTGCGGCACGAGATACAGAAACAGAGGAAATACTGCGCACTATGCAAGCCGCACAGCGCGACACCTCTTATCCGCTGATGACCTGCCGCTACTGTCTGCTGTATGAAATGGGGCATTGCCGCAAGCAATCGCCCATGCACAATGAACCGCGCTACCTGCGCCTGCGCAACAGCACGATAGTGGCACTCACATTTGATTGCAAAAACTGCCAAATGCTGATTGACAAACAAGGAAACTAGTTTCTTCTGTTAAGGATACGTTGATATATCTCTATCAACCGGTCGGCGATATGCGCATTGTCCAATCCGTGGGAGACTATGTATTGTCTGCCTGTGGTTTTGCCTTTGTATTGCAAGGCTTTCGCCAGCAAACCGGCTAACTCATACGGTGATCGTGTGTCCGCCACATAGCAGCCGTCTATATCCTGTATCCGTTCCCGTACATCACCCACATCGACCGACACTATCGGACACCCGCACGCCATCGCTTCTTTGACTACCTGCGGACTGCCCTCGCGAAGGCTGGTGAGCAGCAGGCAATCGGCAGCACACATCAGTCGATTGACTTCGGAACGCGAATAGCCGCGCAACTCCATCAAAGATACATGACTTTCGCTTTTTCCCTCAGAGAGGGTGATTTCTGTATTGAGCACAGAGACTGCTTTTTTCGCCAAATCGGCATCTTTCACTGCATTATCGAACGCCCCTGCAAACAACACACATGGTGCATCCGGCATTGTGCATTGCCGGCGTGCTTCTTCGCGCGAGAGCAACTGGTCGTCCGTCAGGTTGACTCCGCACGGAATGAGTGAATAGTTCGCAATATGGAATGCCTTGTCAGCAATATCCACATTGCGTCGGGAGACAAAGATATTCCACGTGGAAAGGCGCATTGCCAAGCCCGAAAGCCGCAGCACTTTGGGTTCGTTGATGTCGCTACCATGGTAGGTAGTAACCACAGGCATTGTGCGAATTTGTAAATTTGTAAATTTGTAAATTTGCCTCGTGAGTCCTGCCAAGAGTCCGCTCAATCCATAATGGGCGTGGATTAGATCCGGCTGTACCCTGCGTATTGTACGGTAGAGGCGCGGTATCTCACGGATGTAGCCGACAGCCCCTTTGCGCCGTACACCGAAACGCTCCACCACAATGCCTTTTTGCTGCAACGCCTCTATCTGTTCCTCAATAAAAGGCGTAAAATGATTGCCTTTATCCGCCGCAACAATAAGTATCTTCAATGCATCATTCATAATTCATAATTCTTCATTCATAATTCGCTAAAAGGCTTCGGTGGCGGTGAGGTAGAAAGAGTAACTGCGCCATGTATTCCACTCCTTGTATATATTGTTGCGTGCGAGGTCGAAACGGATATTCACTTTGGCACGGTTGATACCGAGACGCAGACCGAGACCATACCCTACTTTGGGCATCGCCCACCGCCAATGGGCGGTATTGTACACATCGCCTATCCCAGCAAAAGCAGTGGCGTGAATGAAACGCCAAACAGGGATGCGCAGTTCGCCTTGGAGCGCAATCATAGCATTGTCGCGAAACATATTGCGCGGTATGCCGCGAAGCAGGTCTTGTCCGCCGAGTGTGGGAAGCATCTGAAAAGGGAGGTTCTCTGCACCACGGGGTGCCAATGCCCAGTCGGTACGGAACTGCCATGCAAAAAGGAGATCTTTCCAGACAGGTACAAACTGACGGAAATCGGCTTGCAGGTAGGTGAGGCGTGCGGTAGAAGCGAGCAGGCGGTCGTAGTGGGTGGCGGTGAACTTGAAAAAGATACCGCTATGGGGATAGTAGGTGATGTCGCGTGTGTCGTATTGCAAGGCAAGTCCGAGTCCCCACATCAGCATATCGGGGGTGATGTCGGTATGCTCCTGCCGGTAGTCAAACAGCGGTCCGAGGGACCAATGATGAGGCAGAGCAACAAGGGGTTGCAGGTAGATATAAGTGCGGCGGGAGTTGTAGGCAGTGCCTTGCCGCGGGAGGTCGTTCCATACGGTGTTGCAGTTGCCGAGGGGGTAGTAGGTGTCGGGATAATCGCGATAGCCCCCGCGAAAAGAGAGTTGCCATGGTGTCTTGCCACCGAAATAGAGGGTTCCCTGCGCATTGACATACCACTGCCGGCGGAGCGAATAGGCACCGTCCAACTGCACGATAGATGTGCGCTGTTGGTCAGGCAGGCGGAAATAGGCTTGTGCAGCCGCCCCGAACAGCCAGTTGGTCTCAGGGGAGTAATTGATAACAGGGACACCCATAGCGGGCAGATCTACGGCGTTGATGCCGTAGGTCTGCCCGCTATGAACAATGAACAATGGACAAAGAACAAAGAACTTTATACATTGTCGAATATGCCACAGATTCAATATCCTATGGAGAATCACCTATTAATCACCTATTAATCACCTATCAATCTCCTACTGCCGGTAGCACGAAATATAAGGCAAAAGTACGCTATCCTAACGGGAATCACCTACTAATCACCTACTAATCACCTACTAATCACCTACTCTTGCAAAGGAGTTGTAAGGGAGATGAGAGGACAGAGATCAGACGGTCATAATGTCTTTTTCCTTTTTGGCGTAGAGGTCATCGATCTGACGGATGTACTTGTCGTGCAATTTCTGTACTTTGTCCTCTGCGTCTTTCTCCGCGTCCTCAGGGAGACCTTCTTTTATCTGCTTTTTGAGTGTCTCGAAGGCATCACGGCGGGCATTGCGTACCGATACTTTGGCGTTCTCGGCTTCGCCTTTGCACTGTTTGGCGAGTTGCTGGCGTCGTTCCTCGGTGAGCGGCGGGAGAATGAGACGGATACATTCGCCGTTGTTGTTGGGTGCAAGACCGATATTGGAGTTGATGATAGCACGCTCAATCTCGCCGAGCATCTTTTTCTCCCATGGTTGAATCTGGATGGTACGCGCATCGGGCGTGGTGATGGTAGCCACGTTGGCGAGCGGCGACATCGAGCCGTAGTAGTCCACACGGACAGGGTCGAGGATACGCGCACTGGCTTTACCGGCACGGATATGTGCCAAAGCATCGTCTAAGAACAGAATGGCGGACTGCATCAGTTCCTCTGCGTCTGCCTGGATTTTTGAAGGTTCAATCATTGTTGTACTGTTTTTTTAGGGGGATAGAAAATCTAGAAAAACTAGAAGATCTAGGGTTCTATAATTTCTAGGGTTTTACTAATGTTCCGATGGGTTGACCGGCGATGACTTTGAGGAGATTGCCCTCGGTATCCATATCGAAGACGTAGATATGCATTTGGTTCTCGCGGCACATAGTGATTGCCGTCAAGTCCATAATCTTCAGTCCTTTAGCCAGAATATCATCGTAGGTGATTTCGTCATACTTGGTGGCTGTCGGGTCTTTCTCGGGGTCGGCAGTGTAGATACCGTCCACGCGGGTACCCTTGAACATAATATCGGCTTCGAGTTCGATAGCACGCAGTGCAGAAGCGGTGTCGGTGGTAAAATAGGGGTTACCCGTACCGCCGGCAACGATAACGATATTGCCCTTATCGAGGAGACGGAGGGCTTTCGCCTTGCTGTAGTACTCGCCTACGGGTTCCATACGGACGGAGGTGAGGACACGCACTTTCTGCCCGATCGATTCGAGAGCGGACTGGAGTGCAAGCGAGTTGATGACCGTAGCGAGCATACCCATCTGGTCGCCTTTGACACGGTCGAAGCCTTTTTGGCTTCCGCTCAATCCGCGGAAGATATTTCCGCCTCCGATGACGATACCTATCTGTACGCCGAGGTCGGCAATCTGTTTGATCTGGCGGGCATAGGCGGCAAGACGTTGCTCATCAATGCCGTAGCCTTTCTGCCCCATCAGGCTCTCGCCCGAGAGTTTGAGGAGAATACGTTTGTACATAGTTTGTTTGGGGGTAATGTTCTCGGTCGGGTCTGCCAGCGGAGCGACTTCGGCAGGTGCGGGCTGTTGGTACCACGACGCATACATAGCATAGTTGTGGGCAATCTTACGGTTGATTTCGTTGGTCTGCGCGGTTTCGGCTTTCTTGATAAACTTAGCCGGCACACCGCCCCACACCTCGTATGCTCCGATCTTGGTGCCTTTGAGTACCAAAGCCCCCGCAGCCACGATAGCCCCTTCGCCGACCTCAACATCGTCGAGCAGCGTGGAACCCATACCGATAAGGGCATAGTCGCGGATATGGGCACCGTGGATGGTTACATTGTGTCCGACAGAGACATAGTCGCCAATCTCGATAGTGGATTTCTGATATAGGGTGTGGAGGACGGAGCCGTCCTGTATATTTACGTGGTTGCCCAGGCGAATGGAATTGACATCGCCGCGCAGGACTGCATTGAACCAAATGGAACAACCGTCGCCGATGACGGTGTCACCGACGATGGTTGCATTGGGGGCTATAAAGCAATCCTTACCAATCTGCGGTGTGAAACCACGAACGGGAAGAAGGAACATACTCCTAATTATGAATTAAGAATTAAGAATTATGAATTATTAGCGGGCGTTGATGATAGCGAGGAATTTCTCGGCTACGAGGGCAGCACCGCCAATCAGACCGCCGTCCACATCGGGGTTGGCGAACAGTTCGGCAGCATTCTTGTCGTTGCAACTGCCGCCATAGAGGATAGTGGTGTCGTCAGCCACAGCCTGACCATACTGCGCTGCCACGAGCGAACGGAGATAAGCGTGCATCTCCTGTGCCTGTGCGGGGGTAGCGGTGAGACCGGTACCGATAGCCCAAACGGGTTCGTAGGCAAGGGTGATGTTCTTCCACTCCTCGGTGGTGAGGTTGAATACAGAACCCTCGAGTTGTGCCTTAACCACCTCGTTCTGCTTACCTGCCTCGCGCTCCTCTTTCACCTCGCCGATGCAGAAGATGACCTTCAGACCGTTAGCGAGTGCGAGACGCACTTTCTCACGGAGGATAGCATAGTCCTCGTGATAGTAAGCACGACGCTCCGAGTGCCCAAGGATGCAGTATTCAGCACCAGTCGATTTGACCATCTCTGCACTTACCTCGCCGGTGTAAGCACCCTTCTCGTGGTCAGCGCAGTTCTCGGCAGCCACCTTGATAGGCGTGCCTTTGAGCAGTTCGGCAACGGTAGCCAAGTGGATAAACGGCGTGCCGATAACGACAGCGCACGAGGGGTTCTTTACTGCTTCTTTCAGTTCGGTAGCCAGGGCTACACCTTCTTGCAGGGTCTTGTTCATTTTCCAGTTGCCTGCAACCATTTTTGTTCTCATAATTATGATATAAAATTTGGAAGTTTGTAAATTTGTTGATAAAAAAACAAAACCGACAAAACCTTATCTTGCGGCACAACATGTGCCGCGCTTTTATCAAAACTACTCTATCCGGTTTCGGATATTGTATTTATCAATAATTGTGCCGTTTTGGATAACGATGACGCCCGGGTTAGCACGGACGATGGTCTTGAGTGTTACGGGGTCGCACGTACAGAAGACCTCCTCGGGATGATTGAACGGCGTAACCATATTGCTTATCTCATCGCCATTGATGCCGAAACAGAAGAGGTCGATGTCCTGTTCGCCTGAGCCGGTAAGGATATAGAACGGTTCGTTGCGGTTGAGACAGCGGTGGTAGAGAGCGGTTACGCGGTCAATCTGCTTCAAGTCGGTCTTGGCCAGGTCGTACATAATAACCAATGTAACAGGCACTTCCGAATCGAGGACATCGTAGGTGATGTCGTCGTAATTGAGCGTGATAATTTCAAAGTCGTGAATTTTCGGTTCGTATCCTTTCTTCACCAATACAGATTTCTGGTCAACAAACGTCCACGTACTGTCGCCCTTTGGATAGTTGTCGAGGGTGAATTCCTGCTGCACACCGTCTTTCTCATAGACAAAAGTAGTAGCATATTGGTCAGGCTCGGCATCGTCGGGTATCTCCATCAGTTCCGGGATGTTGTTGCCGATTTTGTACGGACGGAAATCCAATAACGGCAGATGGGTATGCGTGTAGAGCATCAACCCCGACACGATAGCCACACCTACAATTGCGATGCCTAACTCAACGCCCCAGACAAAGGTCTGCGGGATATAGCGTTTGGTACAAAGCAAAATGATGACGAGTGCCATCAAAACAACATTCTTCCAGAAGGTAGCCCAATTGCTGATAACGAGCGCATCACCGAAACAGCCACAGTCGCTCACAGGGTTCGCAATAGCGATATACAATGTAAGCGGCAGCATAACAACATAGAAAGCCAGCGAGAGCCAACTTGTCCACGAGGTGCGGACATTGAACAGCATACAGAAGCCCAGCGTGAACTCGATAGCGATGAGGCACACGGCAGCGGCTCCCGCAAGGGGCATCAGGTCGGTAAAGAAACCGCCGAAGGCTTTGAGGTAGTCTTCGATCTTGTAGGTGGTACCCAGCGGATCGACAGCCTTGACGAACCCCGAAAAGAGGAACGTGAGGGCTAACAGCGTACGGGCAATAGAGCCGACGATGTGGAGCAAATTACTTTTTTTCATTTTGGTCAGAAAGTTTGATCAGGTAAAACACAGCATAGTTGAGCATATCGAAATAGTTGCCGTCTGCGCCCTCGGAGATGAGGGTATGGTTATCGTTGGCGGCAATCGATTTATTGCGGTTGATCTTGGTAAGAATGATGTCGGTAAGACTGGAGGGAAACATATCGCGCCAGGCTTCGCCGTAGTCGTGGTTCTTGCGAAGCATCAGCGCTTTTGCCTCGGCGGTATAGTGATCATACAGTTCAGTAGCCTGTTCGGCAGACATATCCACCGAGTCGGCATAGCCCTCGCGCAACTGGATAAGCCCCATAACGGAGTAGTTGACGATAGCCATCATCTCGCCCTCGATAGACTCGCCCACAAGGTTTATGCCCGTGGTCTCTATCTCGCGCACGCGCTTGGCTTTGATAAAGAGTTGGTCGTTGACGGTCTGCGGGCGCATAATACGCCAACTCGGACCATAGTCTTTCATCTTCAGCACGTAGATGCGCCGGCATCGTGCAATCACTTCGTCGTATTGTTCTGCTGTAGTCATTTTATTGTATCAGTATTTTGGTTGCTTCCCCGCCACAACGGACTATATACACTCCCGCTGCAGGAACGGCAAAACGTGCATAGCGGGTGTTGTGTACACAGGCTATGATACGTCCCGCAAGGTCAGTGATATATATGGTGGTGTAGTCGGTTGTCTGTACTTCCACGGTATGTTCTATGATGCGTATCGTATTGCTATTTAGTGCATTATGCATAGCCGCAGGCGGTGTGTAGAATGAGGCGGTGAGCGTAGTATCGGAGGAGATGACCACTGTACGTTTGCTATTGGTATCACCGTCGCTCCAACGCTCAAACAGGTAGCCGGCGTCGGGCGTAGCCTCTATGCTGACGGTTGTTCCCGCCAGGTATCTGTCCAGCCACGGGCGTACCGAGACACTGCCGCCTTCGCCTGCAGAGAGGGACAATGTGTAATAGAGTTGCGGGGTATCTATCTCCGAAAAGACGGGAGATATACGTACAGCCGATGTTACTTTGTGCAGGAGCGGGTTGCCTGTGGTTTGCACACCGTCTATCAGCCAATGGCTGAATGTGTGGTTCTCATCGGGATGGGCGGAAACGGTCAACAAGTGCCCATTGTTATGGGAATAAATACCGGCAGCAGGCATAGTGGTTCCGCCATCGGTTTCCATTATCGTTATTTGGTGGGTTGTTACTTCCTCAAAAGAGGCAATGAGAGTGATATTCTCGGTAAGAACAATAGTACGTACCGCATCGGTGTTATCATCGCTCCAGCGTCTGAAACGATAGCCAGGGGCCGGTGTGGCAACCAATTGAACGCTTGTGCCTGCGGGGTATTTGCCATTCACCTCCGCATTGACATTTCCTCCGGATAGTCCCGCTATAGTCAGTTGATATTCTTCGGGTTGTGCAGCCGTATTAACCGTAAATGAAACGGTCTGCCCATCGCCGAGCAGGTAGCGTTCCTGTCTGTCCACAGGAGAGACCTCCAGCGTGTATTCGCCGTCTGCGAGGTCGTTGATGTGATAGTAACGGGTGTCGATAATCGTATCTTTTCCGTTGCACGATACATAGAACTTGGGTGCACGACTCTCCCAACTGGCAACAGATCGGAAGAGCGTCGTGTAGGGAAAG
>ERZ808275.288-NODE-288-length-23519-cov-4.769945_pt1 | contig 23519 bp, 24 predicted proteins | sample MGYA00520894_ERZ808275 | MGnify/ENA primary metagenome ERZ808275 (study PRJEB31516, sample SAMN03275598) | gut metagenome | biome: mammalia-associated habitat; material: feces | host: Papio cynocephalus | place: Kenya | collected 2012-08-03 ...
TTTTACTTTTATTTCACTGGTGCAATAATATTTTTGCAATTTAGTTGTAAGTGCAAAAAAATCAATATCGCTTTCAAAGTTTAAAAATGCTTTTTTTATATCTTCATATTCTTCAATACACTCAATTTGATAGTAATAATTATAATACTTTTTTTCTTTCCCTAAATCTAATTCACAATCAAATATATATGGCTTTATCAATGAAATTAAATGTGGAATATTATATTGTTTTTTTACTTTATCTTTTAATTTTCCACGAATATAGTATTCGCAATAATTATTTTTAAATTCATTATAAGTCATATTTAATATTTTAGGACTTAAAAATTCCATCTGTGTATATAAATCCAATATATTTTTCGAAAGTGGCGTTCCATTTAAAATTAATTTATAATTTGCATGTTCACTTAGTTTTAAAATTCTTTTTGTTCTTTTTGCATCTTTATTTTTAATTTTCAAACTTTCATCAACAACAATAAAACTTTTATTTTCACATACTTTTGAATAAATATCTAAATACTTAGCTGAACTTTGACTGATTGTCTCACAACCAACGATTTCAACTTTTAATTCAGGATGCCATTTATTTTTTTCATTTTCGATTTCTTGCTTGATAGAAAATGGGCAAATCCATAAAATATAATTTATTTTGTCTTTTTTACTAGCAATTAAATCCAACGCAACTTTTGTTTTGCCTGTCCCCATTTCCATAAATAAAGCGCCCACTTTTAATTTTGACAACTTGCTAAAAGCAAGTTTTTGTTCTTTGCTCATATTTGCATTCTAAGGGGCTTTTTATTGCCCCTTGAATAAATCATCTAACCTTCTTAATTTAGCATTGAACTTCCTTTTGTTTAGGTCTAGTGCTCTCGCGACTGCTTCTCCTTTCTTTTGCTTTCTTAAGAGCTCCTTCTCCCTTTTTTCATGCTTCCTTAATTCAGCCTTAAGTTCATTAATCTTTTGGTAGTCCATAATTTTTTCTCCTTTTTCTTTTTACATCTATATTTTAACATATATATTTTTTAAATCAATACTTTTTTTTATTTTTTTTAAAAAAATATTTAACACATATAAAAATAGTAGATAGTAGTAGGTAGTTTTGCCTTATTTATACCTTTATATAAAAAAAATAAAAAAATATAAAACAAAGTATAAAAATAGCCAAAACTATCCTGACTATCTACTTAAACAAATAAAAAAAGAAGTCTTGCGACTTCTTTATATCGTTGTAACCGTATCAGTAAAAGTAGCAGGTGCGATAGAAGTAGATAAAAATTCCTCGGCGTCATGATACCATATGTAACTTTCAGTAATATATGCAACTTGCATTGAATTACTTTGTCTAGATATTCCGAAAGCTTGTATCTCGAAAGTATCACCAAGCAAAGTTTTTAAATCAGTTAAGCTATCGCAAACAAGATTTTTACTTGAATAAAACTCAAAGAAACCTGTAAAACTATCAGTAATAGAATAATTAATGTGATGTTTATACAAGTCAATATTAGTATCAGTACTATCTTTAGGAACTAGTATTGAGTGATTACCGAAAAGTGAAATGGTCTTGGTGTCAGGCGTTGAATTATCAGGTGTTAAGTATAATTCATTTTCGTTAGGTGTAAGGGCGTTATATTGCTCTTCCGTTAATTCATTTATTATTAATTCTTTCAATTTTGTATCTGTTGGCATAATCATTATCTCCTTATTTTAAAGTCCACCCTTTTGCAGTGGCTATTGCTTTATCCTCATCAGTTAATTTAGCAAGATTAGTACTACCCATTGTAAGTGTTGCAGTTTTATTAAGTGTTGTTAAATCAAAACAATTATTAATTATTTCTAATAATGCTTCGCGTGTAAACTCCGTGCTAGCACTTATATCAAAACTTACTTTCATATTTTTCATTTTTATTGAAGTTAAGCTCGAACAATTATCAAACATTCTATACATGCTAGTTACTTTGCTTGTATCTAATTGAGGTATTGAAGTTAAGCTCACACAATCATAAAACATGACCGTCATATCAGTTACATTACTAGTATCCAATTGAGGCATTGAAGTTAAGCTTGGACAATTAGCAAACATGCGCTCCATATAAAATACTTTACTTGTATCTAATTGAGGTATCGAAGTTAAGCTTGAACAATAATAAAACATGCGCGTCATATTTCTTACATTACTTGTATCTAATTGAGGTATTGAAGTTAATTTCGAACAAGATTCAAACATGCTTTCCATGTTTTCTACATTACTTGTATCATTATATTTAATTATATCATTAAAAGAAATAGCATTAGAATAACCACATCTTCCTCCTTTATCAAAAAATGGTTTCATTGAAGTTACTTCTTTAGTAATTGTTTTAGTAGGTGCTACTTTTTTACTTCCTAAATATAAAGTCATAATTAATATCTCCTTATAATTATTGAACTTCCACCACCTTCAATAGTTAAGTCTCCACTACCTAATATTGAGTTGCCGTTAATAGTTTTAATGTTAGTGCCACTAACTAACCTATCTTGCTTAGTGGCTAATTGGGTATCTTGAGTAAACTTTACCCAACTAGTCCAAGCTCCCGATGTAAAAGTTCTTGTGTATACTTGTCCTGTATTAGTATTTCCACCTGTTAGATATTGAGTGTAATACCCACTAGCAACTCTTTTTATAGTAAGTCCAAATGCGTCAATTCCAGTAGGCTTATTAGTGCATGTATTAGAACCACCCGCATAATAACTACCTTCAGTTTTAAGTGTATCTAAATCTTCATTAGTTAAAGCAGTAGCAGCAATTGAGCCACCAACTTCACTCCATTCTAAAGTCTCATTATTTGCCTTTAAAACATATAATTTATTATCAGCTTTATTGAAACAAGTTTGACCGATTGAAACAAAATTCTTTGTGATTAATTCGTTCATTTCAGTTGCATTTTCTACAACTGCCCTACTATCTAGTGGAAGTGGGCTATTTAAATCAAAGCCATTTATTATTTTTATTCCCATTTTCAAAACTCCTTTAATATTTAAAAGTTAACATGAAATTAGATTGAGTGCTTGCACTTTTACTCTTATACACGAGATATTCAACTGAACCACTTGAAATAATAATAGTAGTTGTTGTTTTAGTAAAACCATCGATGTTTTCAAAGCCATTGCTATCTTTAATTGATGTTAATTCACCATAACTTGCTGGATATGCAAAATAAATATAATTATTGTCTGTTGTAAATGATAATGTTTTATTTGATTTGGATGTAACCGATTTTGTTAAATGTGTAATATCAACACCATCAGCAGCAACACCATAAAAATATGGGTCAACAAAAGTCCAAGTAAGAGCATTACTTGTTAAAATATCGCTTGTATTTTCTTTATATGTTGCTTTGTAAATAATTGATGTATCACTTGAAATTGTCCCAAAATCAGTTCCCCATTCAACATATCCAGATGTGCTCACACTAGCAGCTTCAACTTTTTTTACACTTGTATTGTTTTTAAAAAATTCAATTTTAGTAATCGTTCCATCATTTCCACTAATAGCCCACATTAATTTTGTTGTCGCACTAGGTGAAATTGTTGTTCCTTTCTCAACAATGCCTATAGCAACTCCGCTATCAATAGTAAGTCTTAAATTGCTTGGCTTAACAAACGGATACAAAAGTGCATTCCACATTTCAGTCATTGTTTGATTGTCAAATGAACTTCCAGCTTTAATTCCACCAACTGTGTATGGCGTATGTTTTGCGTTCGTGTATGTTTCATTAGTTTCACCACCACTTGCATTTATTGTTTTAGTTGCACTATCATATGTCAAATTAGTTCCTAATTTTACTTTGCTTGTTTGTCCTGTGATTTCTTTAGTATCGTGCATCAAAGTAAAGCCATCATTGTAATCGATATCTGTTGGTGTTTCTGCTACTAGATTTTCAAGTGTTTCGCTATTTGCTTTTTTAGCAATTTCACTTTCAATATCACTAACTTTTTTGGTTGACACTTTAATATTTCCATCGCCATTTCCAACAACAATATATTCAGCAGTTAAATTACTTCCTTTAACATAGCCATCTAAATCAACGGCAGTGTCGCCAATTTCTTCATATTTTTTAGAACTTTCAACCCATATATATTCTGTGTAAACATTTCCACTTTCACTTTTAGATTTTAAGACTAAATACATGACATTGCTTTGTCCAACTTCTGGTAAAGTTTCCACAATTTCATAATGAAATTCACTATTTGCAATTTTGCTATCAACTTCTTCTTTAGTATAAACATCGCTTTTGTTTGCTTTATTTGTGCTTAAACTTGTGATTTCTTCATCTTTCGTGCTAGCCCAATTTTCTAAAGTTTCAATGTTTGTTTCTTGAGTATCAAGTTTGCTATTTATAGCAGTAAAAAGTGCACTATATTGCTCAGTGTCAATCAAAACTTTTTCTTTTAATTCTTGAACTACTGCAATTGTTAAATAGCCCCTTGCTCTTGAAAGTAAAAATGTATCATTTTCAAATCTACCACTTACATCTTTATTATTAAATAATGCTTCATCACCAACACCAACAACTGTTTGTCTTGTTTCTTGACCAATTAAATTAATCAAATAGTCATATTGTGATACTGTTATACTTTCGTTTGGCAAAACATTACTTTTTTCAACTAAAAAAGTGAGCAAGCCTAAAGTTAAAATGCTTTCGCTTCCTTCAATTTTAATTCTTATACTAGCTGTATGCAACCCACTTGTGTCTAACACCCCACTCGTTGGGATGTCGACTTTATAGCATTCATATATTTGATATTCTTTAAAATATTTATAATCTTCTTTTGCATTATAAGGTATTTCAACATTAACTCTAGTAGGATTTTTTTCAATCGTGGTTGTTTCAACATCATTCCACACAACTTCGTAGAGCGAAAGTTTTCCAATTCCATCTAAATAAAAATAAATAGAATTAGCGTTAAAATTGCCTTGTCTAAGGCTTTCATCATTTATTACTTCTTTTATTCTGCCTAAATTATCAAACCAAACTATCATTTCTTATCTTTCCCCCTTGACATTACTTTGTCATATATCTCGCCAAGTCCTTCAACATTATTGTCAAAACACCATTTTGGCAAAGGATTAACCAAAATTGCTCCAAATTCACATGGTAATAAAACATATAATACTTCAATTAGCTGGTTCATGTTATCTTTTAGCCATGTGCATAAAAGTAAAATTACGCCCATTGGTAAGATTAATTTAACAATACCACTTAGAATTTGCTTAAAATAAGAATATTTGTGTTTCATTCCATCCAAATAGAATTTAATTAACACACTTATTGAAAGAAAAATTATTCCAATACAAATAATACCCCAAATTCCTAATTGCATCGCGCTTGTTTGTGTAAATAGATGAAATCTAATTATTAAATAAGAACATGGAACAACAATTGCTAAAACTAAAAAACTTGCTAGTCTTGCATAAAATGACTTTTTTAATTCTTGTTCTTGTTCTTGTTCTTTTGTTTTATCATTTTCATTTTCCGCCATAGCCAATCTCCATTACTTTGTTATTATTATTTTCTATAATATCACATTTTACTTGTTTTTTCTCATATTCTTTGTATTCTTTTTCAGCTAACTCTTCTTCATTCATTGCTTTAAAATCTTTGTCATTGTCAAAAAGTGTATTTATTTTTGTTTTAAAAACTAAAATATCGCAATCTTTTTCAACCATCAATTTACCTAAAGAATAGCCATAGACAAAACTTGTGAGCATTGTCCACACCCTTGAAATTGCTAAAACAACTCTTTTAAATATTTCAGCTCCAACATTTCCAGTATAATCTGCAATATCAAAGCCAATAATTGCAAAAACAAACGCAAAAGCAAAAACAAATAAAATTCGATAAAAAATTAAAAGCATAAATTGCATCGTATTTTTCTTCTTAACTTTTGATTGAAAAACATATTCGCTATTAATCACACTTCCGTTGTATGTTTTAAAATAATCACTAGGTATTTGTGAAACATTTATTTTTCCTTCATATATTTCTTTTACAAGTTCAATTTGCTCTTTGCTCATGCTTCTAAAATAAGTTGGTTTTCTACCTTTAAATTCAGTATCATCCCACTCTTTTTTAAATGGCTTATTTAATTTATCAAGTTCATAATAATCTAAATCTAAAACATATGCATTGATATTTCCATGCAATGTCAAAATACTTTTATAATAATCTTGTTTGCTTTTTTTGTAATATTCATCAAGCCATTGATTAAATTCGCTATCTCGTGGACTATTTTTTTCTCTAACTGCTAAAAAATCATTCAAAGTTTTTTGATAGCGACCATCAATCTTTTTCTTGTAAAAATTCATTGCTTCTGGAACTCCTGCATATAAACAATAAACACACAATACAAAAGATATAGCCAAGTTGCTCCAAAAATCTTTGTCTTGAATACTTCTAAAAAATAAATTAACACCAAAAGACATTAAAATAGTCAAAATAAAAACAAATGACAAACTGACAATTGTCAAAATTGTTTTTCTATCTTTTAAATATTGTGAATATTTTTTGTCTTTCATTTTTTGTTAATTCTCCAAAATAAAAAAGTTCCAAGTGCGCTAAATAAAATAAATAAAGCTAGAACAATCCAAACTAATGTATTTTCAGTAAATATTGATTTTCTATAAATCACTAAACAAATAATTGTCGCAATTAAAAAAAGCCCCAAAAGCACAAAAAGGCATACTTTTTGATATGCCTTTAATTGCAACTTTTTTTTACTTTTTTCCCACTTTTTCATTTTAATTAATCAACTGGAACATAGTCTTTTTTGACTTTTTCTTTTACTTCTTCATCTTTTTTCTTTTCTTCTTTTACTTGAGTTTCAACTTTTTTAATTTCTTCTTTGGTGCTATTTTCTTTGGTGCTATCTTCTAAAAGCTTAAGCATAGCCAACTTGCCTTCATAAGTTTTATCTTGTGAAATAACTAATGCTTTTTTCATGTCTTCCATTTCTTTACAAATCTCATCAATTGCACCAATAATTGTTTCTTGTTGTTCTTTGCTTAACTTTTGAAATTCACTCGATAATGTTGCCATTACTTCTTTTTTAACTTCTTCACAAATTTCTTTTGAACTCATAGATTTGTATTTGCGATATTTTAAATAAATTGTAGCAAGTGCAACAATCAAGCCACTATTAATAGCCCAATTAATAACATTTGCAACCATTTCTGCATTTAAATATTTTTCTGCATATTCTTTTAACTTTTCAGTTATTTTTTGTTCAACTTCTTCTTGAGTTAAATTCTCATCGGTTGTCGTTGTGGTTTCACCTGTTGTTGGAACTTCTTCACTTGCATTTAATGGTGCAAATAAAATTGCACTTGATAATAATAAACTTTTTAACATATTCACTAATCTCCTATTTTATCTTTAGTCAAAACTTGTAAAACTTTATGTTGCTCTTCAAGTTTTTGATTGACATTCTTTTTAAATGTTCTCAATTCTTCTCTTGTGTTAACAATTAAATCATTAATTACACACATTTCTTCATATATATTTTTTAAAAATGTGTCTTTGCTTTGAACTTCCCAACACCCACGGCGTTCATTGTAAATTATTATTGCTTTGGTGTTTAGTTTTTCAGTAATGCCATCAACATCTAAATATTCAATTTTCATTTTTAACTCCTATTTATATTAAATCATATTTTGCAAAATTGTTCACTATTTTTTGATTATCGACAAAATTGCTTGATTTTCCTTTTAAAATAAATCTACTATCATAAACATTTAAATTTTTATTGCTTAATAATGAAAGATATATTTTCACATATTTATTTGCTTTATCAGTTTCGCTCAAATTAACTCCAAAAACAAACTTATATGAACCATCCAAAAACCAATATTCAATTGTTTTAGCGCTTGTCAACTCGCTATCGCTTAACTTACTTAAATCAATTTTTATAAATGGAACATTTCGATTATCGTTTTCAGCTTTAAATAAATTACTAACTGAATAATTGGTTTTGATGTAATCATTTTCAATATTTATCATTTCATTTTTACCACTTAATTCATTTTTACCTAAAAGCACAAACATATTTTTATTCATTTCAATTGTGGTTGTGGTTGGCTCACCTTCTTTATTTACAAATCTTGAAATATAATCAGGTGAATAAACATTATTCGATGCACCCCTGTAATCTTCAAATCTAATGTCGCCAGTTGTATAATAATCGCCACTAGCAGTTAAATATTGCGAGACTTCAATATCTTGTGTATTTTCAATTTTAACACCTTCTTCGGTCCAATAGCTGTAATAAACATTTAATTTTATTTCAATGCTACTAGTGCTAATTGAATTAATCACGCATTTGTTTATTGCTAAAATAATTTGCCCGTTTCTATCGCCACCTTTGCCAAAAATATAATTAAAATTAAGTTCATCATTTTTCGCCATTTTACTAATAACATCTTTTTTTATCAAAAGTCGCATAATGCCTATTTCAGTTCCAGGTTGTGTTGCGCTAAATCCTGTAAAATATCTTGCATTTATTGAATAAATTATTTTTACTTGCGTGTCAGTAATTGTATAACTCGTATCATTTTTATATTGCAAATTAATTAAATTACTCAATTTGCTAAATAAAAAAGTGAATTTTATATCTTTATCTTTTGTAATTGGCTCGATTTGATAAGTAAAATCTAAAAGTTCTTTATTATCTTTTTTAATTTCAAAACTTTTCCCAATAAGATTTTTTTGATTTTCATAATCAAAAGAATTATTCAAAGGAAGCTTAAAAATAACATTGTCAAATAAGTTGGAATAATTGCTTTCACTATAATCTTTTGGTTCATCTAAAAATATATTGCTTTGACTTGTGTGGCAAAAATAAACACCTATGTTTTCAATTTCGCCTGTTTCTCTATCATCACACATTAAGAGCCATTCTTGTGTAGTTCCTTTTGTATAATTATCATTCGCATCAATAATACCAACATCAGGTGCAATTTTATTAATTGCGACACCACCACTAACGTTGTCAAACATCCTTGCATTTAAGCACAATGAAGTCCCACTCACGAACACATTTGCATCGCTCATATATTGATTATTTTTATTATAAAATAATGCAGTATTAATTTTATCAGGTAAATAAAAATCATTTTTACTTTCGATGTGCTCATTTTCAACAAAAGCACTTGTAAGTAAATAATACACATTATTTTCATAATTTGTTATATTAAAATCCAAATTAGAACCATCATTATACATTTCATTTTTATCAAGCATTAAAAAGATTTTTTTATTTTCACATCTTGAAACTGCTTGTGCATAGTCAATTAAATTGTATGGTCTTTTTTGAGCCCACACGCTTGTATAATAATTTTTCATTATATAATCTTTTGTTGCATAATAATTTGCTTTAATACAATTATCATACACGCTATATGAACGATGATAAATTACTAAATCATTGTCATAGGTTGTTCCTATTTCTTGTAATTCACTAGGTGAATTATAAAGTGCATTTATTTGTAATAAATCATTTCCTAAACGATTTATTTTTTCTTTTTTAAAATTTCCATCACTTTCAAGCAAAACAAGACCATCACTATTTCCATCATTGTCGACTAGTTCACCAAATTGATTATCTTTTGAGTGAATTAAAATTCCATTATAAAATGGTTGATATTCAACTTGAAATATAAGTGATTTCATAGCAAGAGTTAAATTGTTATTAAATTCTTTTGGCATAACAATGCTATCTCGCCAACTACCCATTACAACAATATTTTTGTCTGTTTCGTTTGTCTTAAAATAATTGTAAGATTTATCACCATATGGATTTAAGCTATCAACTAAATCTAGGATGTTTTCTATGTAAGTTTTGCTTTTATCATACCACGTGTTTTTTATTGGATATGAATACCTTGTTCCCCAACCTGTTATTTTATTCGAATTAATATCATAACCAATCGTATATAGCTTATATTTAGCTGCTTCTACTAGACTTGTTGGCATACTTGTTGAACTATCAAGCCAATCAGTTGAAAGTGTATTTCTTAAGCTATTTAACAAAACTAAATCAGTTATATCTTGTTTGCATAAAAATGCTCTTTCAACACTATCGGTTGCTCCTTGTTCGCTAACTAAAGTATATTTTTTATAATAGCAAAGATAGATTTTGTTAATTTTATAAATTGGATATCTTGTTGAAAGTTCTAAATCATTTAAAGTCATCAAACCTTTGCTTTCATTTCTAAAGCCTAAATATTCAACGATGCTTGCACTATTTTCTTGAGCCAAAGCCCCATTGTATTGTGTTTTAAGATTTTGCGCATAGTCTTTACTAGAAAGTGAACGCTCGATGTAATTAACTTTATCACTCTTATAGTCAAAAGCCCCATTTGTTTTACTCAAATCCAAATAAGTAATCGCATTATCTTTTACAACTGGAATTAAATCTTTTGCAATAAAAAGTTGTGATAAAACTTCTCTTAAATTAGGATTTGTAAGTGAAAACTCAGGTGCAATTATATTTTTAAAAACATTTTCTAGTTTTTCATCTAATGAAAACTTATTTTCAACATAAAAAGTGTCGTTTGTTTCACTAGCAATTTTAACTTTCATATTGTAAAGATTAACAAAATCGTTTAACTTTTCCCAAATCGTATGCCTTTTATTCACATTTAAGGGTTGAGTAATTGAAAGATTTGGGCATTGTATTTTTTCAAGCCATTTTGTTTCACTCATTAAAGTTATTTTGTATTTATAAAGATTTTCAACCAAATTTAATCTTTCTTCAGTAAAAGTGTCAATTAAAAAATGTTTGTAAAAACTAGGTTTAACAATTTCATCATTATTTTTATTTTTATAATTTAAATGTATAAAATTAACATCGCTATAAAAATCAAAGTTTTTTAATCCGTAAAAATAAGCAACGTTATTTTCAAACTTAATTATTTTTTGTGTTAATAATGGCCCATATTTAAAAGTAAAATTCGTTCCATTTTCATATTTAAAATTATAATCGATTTTTTCACCATTTAAAATACAAGCAAGAGTTAATACACTCATTTGTGAACTACTTGTGAAATTATCAATTCCACTTAAAGTTAATTTGTATTGCCAACCTTCACCAGCTCTGTAATATTTATTTGAAATTGAAAGTAAAGCTGAAACACCAACGCTTTGCAAAGTTTTCCCACCTAAAATGTTATTTTCATCATCAAATCTAAAAATAATTCCTTTTGGGTCAACATTTCTTGCAGTTCCACGGATTTTTCTTTTTTTATCATCACTATAAAAATCAAATGCACTAATTGTTGTATCTAGCGTGTAAGTCATTATTTCACTAGTTCCATCAGTATAATATACATTGATTGCGAACTCTTCAAAATATTGTTCGGTTGGCATAGTTTTTTCTTTCAAATTCTCAATTGCTTTACCAACTAAAACTTTATTTTCACTTGAAACATCAGCAGTTTGCACATCAGTTGAATATGTATTATTATAAGTTCTTGATTTATCAATCCAATTATAACCAAAAGTTTTTTCTATAGTGATATTGCAATCATAATATTTAAATTGTGTTTTCATTGCTTTTGAAATATCGCCATTTGAAATAATCACATCATCGAATGGCTTAATATCTAGTTTTGGGGATTGTGAAAGAATGATTGAACCACTATCTAAAGTTTCATTATATTCTTCATCAATTGTAAAACCTTGAACTAAATATTTTGAATATTCTTTATTATTAATAAAAACTTTATACATATTAATTCATTGTCCCCCTGCTTCCATCAACAAGACCTGCTCTAACTTGAGCAAAATAACTTTCATAGTTTGCATTGCTTTGTGTTAATCTTGCAGTCTGCCATTTCTTTGCTTTTGCTATGCCATCAGATACAAGCCAAGTAGCAGTTGAAATAGTAGCACCAATAAATGCGCCAACAGGTCCACCAACAGCGCCTAATTTAGCGCCCATATAAATAGACCCCCCAAACGATAAAGTCTTTGTAATTGCTTGTGTAGCGTTTTTAAAGTCATTTTCATTCATATAATCTTCAGTTAAATTAAAATAACGATTAATTGAATACATTCCTGCTTCTTTTACAAGCTTAAAAGTGCTATTTGCAGCTTGCGAAAGAATAACAGTTTGCCAAGCACTATTTTTATTTTTATCTTGTGTATCATCAACAACTTGTGGAGTATCTGGTTTTGGTATTTTGTCGCTACCGCCCCCACGACCGCTTGATTTTTGTTTTAAAATAATATTAATTTGTATATCTCTTGTATCAGCCATTTTAATTACCTTGAAAAAGTTAAACTAATAATTGTTAATTCACTATAATAATAAGGACTTGTTGCTTCTACTAATTTGCATTCAATTTCAGGAGTTGTGTAATCGTTAAATGAAAACTTGAACTTAAATGTATTATTAATTGGTTCGTTTTCATATATAACTTTTCTAATTTTATTCACAAAATCGGATTTAATTTCATACATCGTTAAATTAAATGAAAAAGTTCCTAATTTTGCCACACTTCTTGTTCTTGAATTAATTGTTTCAAATCCTTGAGTTTCTAATTGATTTGAAAAAATTGGTGTATATGAAATTATTCCTAAAGTTTCATATTTTTCGCTTGTTTCATTATAAACTTCACAAATAGGCAAGTCCACTAATCCAGGAGCAATAATAAAAGATGCACTCATTGAAAATAAAGAGCGAAAGCCACTGCCGATTTCATTAAAATGCGATAAACTTACAGGTGTTGTGTAAAATTGCTTTATGCCTTTATTTACATCCATTTTGTTTGTGTAAGTTTCGCAATAATCTAAAAGTAATCGTTGAGCAACATCTATTTTATTCTCTTCAGCCACAACTTGAATATTAAATGGCATAACTGTAATGCCATACATGATTGTTGCTTCGAGTGGCTTGCAAACTAAATAAATCGTTCCTTTTTTTCTTTTAGGATTTTGCACATATTGTTGCTCTAAAGATAAAACAATTTCATAGTTAGCATAATATTCACTATCTTTGAGCATTAATTTAGTAAAATTGCCCCTTATTAAGTCTAATATTTGTTCATAATTTACCACCATACATCAAAACTCTCCAATTCAAAATTGCTTTTATCTATATTTTCAATATAACGCCAAATCCATGCATTCACTGTATTTCTTGTTTGATGTTTGTGTTTGCCACTAAAACCACCACTTTCTTCTTCAAGTTCATTAGCATATGACCCCCCTGTGTGAATAATCACACCTTCTTTTTTGTATCGTGGAATGTCATAACACTCGGCTGGGATGCTAATTTGATAATGAATTTCATTTCCTTGATTTTTTAGGATGTATCCACGAATTGTTCTAGCCGAATTGCCACTCAAGTGTGGGTCATAAAAAGCAGTTTGCAATGCATCTATTAATTCTAAAGTTAAATTATATGTGTATGATTTTAACGCTTTATTCATCGCTTATTTCTTTTCCCCTTAATTCAAGAATTGTCATTTTACTTGCATTATTATAATTTCCAAATTGAAGTTGTCTTTGCATTTCCTTTTCTTGAATACTTTTTACAATCCAAAATCTATTGCGGAATTTTACTAAATCATTAAGTTCAATTGCGATGTTATCGTATGTTGAAATTACTACAACACTGTCTCTATACATGAATGCACCACCAACAACATTGTCATTATTTCTTTGTGGTGTTTCTTCTTTACAAGTGAAAAAATGGGCTTTTTCGCTATAAATTATTTCTGAGTAATCTTTTGTGTCTTTTTTGCGCCAAAACCATGCTTTTTCAAATTGCATTCTTTTGCCTAAAAATAAATCAATTGCCATTTTTATCAACCCCAATAAAAAATACTTAAATCACTATCAGCTGTTATTTTTCTATTCCAAATGCCACAAGTTTTTAACTCGTTTATAGCATTTTGAGATAACACACGAGATTGAATAGAATTTACGCTCGATACTTCGCCCTTCATTGGGTCATAGCCACTGTCCACACTTAAATCACCATTATGCACAACATAATATGCTTGTTCAAGCAATGCTCTTTTGTAATGTTCTTTTTGAAAATCGGTGAACACACGCCAACATGCACCAATATTTTTAAAACATCTTGCATTAATAAATGCTTCCATTCTATTTTCAATTCTTAATAAAAAAGCATTCATTGCATCACTTGGGTTATCGTTTTCATCAAAAAACTTGGCAAGATTTTCGCCAAAATAACTGAAATAATCATCGCTTGTAATATATTTTGTTTTCAACATATTAAACTCCTATGCTTAATTTTAGCATAAAAAAAAGCAAAGTATTATATTTTTTTACTTTGCTATCATGACAGCTCTTTAGAATTGTGTGTGTATTTTTAGGATTTTTAATTGGAAAAATGTTTAGTTTCAAGAGCTGTAATAACTGAAATCACTAGCACAAACAGAGCTCGACATTATTTTTTGCTTGTGCTAGTTCGAAAGGAGGCGCATAAATGATTAACAATCTCAATAAGCCAAAAGGAGAAAGCCATATACGTGCGCGGGTGCTACCCTCACCCAACTTTATTTTTACACAAAAAAAGCACTTTTTCAAGTGCTTTTGTTTTTGTTATTTATTTTTAAGCAGTTTTTTTGCTTAAAGCAGTTTTGCCACTTACAGCAATTGCAATTCCGCTTCCATCAGTTATAGCAAAGTATCCTTCGGTTGCAGAGCCAACTGTAAATTCTTTTCCTAAAGTTATAGTTGTTGGGCTTGTTGGTTTTGCGCCTAAAGTTATTGCACTTGCGCTATAAACTAAAGTTCCAAGTAAGTTGGTTGGTTTGGTTGCATAACTTGTGATAATTAATCCATTAGTTGCAGCGCCTGCTTTTTGTGAAACTGAAACATTTGCAGAAACACTAGAACCATCAGTTGATGCACTTACGCTAACATAAATACCAGCTCTCTTATTTTCAGGAATAATAACATCGTGATAAACAAGATAGTTAACTTTATATCCGTTGAAATCTTGAACAACTTCAGGACTGAAAACTTTTATTTTTTCAAACTTAACAATTGGTTGAACACCTTTTCTATCAACAACAATATAGTTGATTGCTTTTGAATTAGTTCCAGCACCAAAGCCGTTATCTGTGACTTTTACATTAGTAATAAATCTATTGCTTGGAACAACGATTAATGGTCTACCCATAAATGCTTTTACATGTAATGTAATATCACCATTCTTTAAATCAGTTTGAGTAATATATCTTGTAAGTTCTGGGCTCTTTTCAATTAAAGCGTTAACTTTGCTTGAAACATAAAGAATTTGGTCTTCTTCTGGAACTTCATTATCGTTTAAATAAGCAAATGCATCTAATAAGTTTGAAATGATATCTTCTTTAGTTAAATCTTCGGATTTATTATAGCCAACTTCAGCTAACTTTGAGAAACAAATTGCATCAGCTTCACGAACAACTGCAACACGTGTAAACTCACTTGCTAAGTTGCCAATCATTAAACCAGCAGTTTCTTCATTATCAATTTCATCGATTTGGAATTGTCTTCCACGTTTGTAATTTAACTTATATGTTTCCCATTTTAAAGCGACATCGCCAACTGGGAAGCCATCAGCAGTTCCGTTTTGATAATGTGCATAATCTTCGCCAACTTCACCACTACGAGCTTTGTTGTAATTTCCTAAACCATCAAATAAAAGATTTGCAATTTTAACATAGCCTGCTTCGTTAAAATTAACATCAACCCACTTTTTGCCATTTCCTAAAATAGCAGTTTTACTTTCTGCAGCATATACTTTGTCTAAGCCATTAGCAGAATATTTAATAATTGTTTCAATACTATTCATTCTTTTTCTCCGTTTTAAATATCAAAATATTTCTTTAAAATTGCTTCTTCAGTAGTTTCGTTGCTTTCTTTCTCACTTTTAGCACCTATTTTTACATTAGGCATATCGCTTGAATTAAGCCACTCATTATGTGTTTCTAATTCTTTTTTGAGATTTTCAGCATTCAATTCTAATCCTTTGCCTTTGAATAGATATTTAATATCATCAATTTTAGAACTTGCAATATTATTATTTCTAAATAATAATTCAGTTTCTAATTCATTTTTTCTAGCAAGCAAAGCATCGTAATCATTACTTTTTTGCAATTTTTCACTTATACCATCAAAAGTCTCTAACCCTAATTTTTTAAGCAAAGATTTATCTTTTTCTTTTAATCTTTCTTGAATAATGCTATTGACTTCACTTTGCGTAAAAGTCTTTTCTGGCTCTTTTACATTTTCAACAACTTTCTCTTCCTTACTTTCAACTTCAGTTTGAGTTGGCTCTTGAGTTCCATTTGCTTCAGGTGTCAAAGCAGTATTTTCACCACCTAATTTTTCTTGTTCATCAATCATAGTATTAACCCCACTATCAAGTAATTTCATTTTATTTTAAAAAAAAGACATTTTCAATAAAAAAAGTTAAATATGGTTTACTTTTTAAGAGTTTTTAAATATTCGTTCCATTTTTTGATTAATAATTTATCTTTTTCAATTGCCATACGTAATTTATCACATGGGGCAACTTTATTCATTGTTTTGTGAACTTCTAATCTTTCTTTGTATTTTTCAATTAAACTTTGCACATTTTCTATCGTATACCAATCGGATGTTGTTTTATGTTTTATTGTTTGAAAAATCTTTCTATCGCCATTTGCTAATTTCATTTTATGCTTTCTCAATAGATATTGCGTTGTATGAGTTAAAACTTCATTGGTATCAATTTCATTAAAAAAGTGTCTGCAATTAGGTCGAGTAATCATCCACACAGGCTTATTAATTACCCATTCAAATGGTTTAATATTCTCTTCATTTATTCTTTTTAGAATTTCATTTTTGTTTTTTGATTTATTGATTTTATCTTGATAATCTTTGTTTAAATATAATTTACCTTGATAATTCAAATGGTCTTTTGCACAATCGCCATGTGAACTAACTAAAATGAAAATATTTTCATCATTAGACAAAGTTTCATTAATCATTTTTTGTTTTTCTTCCGTTTCAAACTTTTGGGCTTCTTCATTAATCACCTTATTTGTGTGCATAGTGAACTTTGAGCGTTCGGCTAGTTTGAAAATTGTATCATTATTTTTTTTGCTTTTTATATTTGGAATAAAAAAGAACGGACTCTCTTCATTTGTTGTATTCACATTGTTTTTTATAAAATTAATCGTTCTAAAAGTTTGCTTAAGTAGAGCAAGTGGGATGTATCGCTTTTTTTGCGTGTCTTTAATTAAATCACTTCTTATTTGTTTTGGGGTTCTGCCATTACAAAAAGATGCATAGATAAAAATGTAAGCACTGTCTCGCCACGCTCTTAATCTACTTTTCAGTTCTTTCTTCTGTTGAAATATCTTTTTCGTATTCATTAATATCTAAAGTATCTGCTAATCGATGTTTATTTAATTCTTCGATTTCTTTTTGCTTGTCTTCATCACTTAATTTATCACCCCAAAGCAAAGACACATATTGCTCAGTGCTAATTTGCCCATTGCTCCACGCATTCCCTAAAATTGGAAGCTCAGTTTCAAAACTAGGATTTGCAAATTCATCATATTTAATTGAAATTTCGCTTTCTTCATCAATTTTAAAATTCTTTAATCCGTTTTGCAAAAATTTATAAGTTGCAATTGCAATACGGATAAATTTTTCTAAACATTCTTTTTCGTTTGCGATTATTTTGTTTCTCGTAAATAAGGTTGTTTTTTCTTTTTCTCTTTGGGCTAATGCATTATCATTTCTAGATACTTCAATGCCTAAAGTTGATGGACTAATTAATCCATCTAAAATGCTCATTTTAATTGCGTTTGCTTCAATTGAATATTGAGCAAAGTCCACATTTGGTTGTGTTGTAATAACGCTTGGGTCATTAATCTCACCATCACCATTTGGAACAACTGGCTTTTTCACATATTGTCTATTAAAACAACTTGGAACTTTTGGCTCACCTGTCGACTTGTCTCTTTCTAAAATATCTTCACTAAAATATTCAACTGGCGTTGAAACTCTCACACATAAAGCAGCTTGGGACAAACATTGGTCTAGATTGTCTAAAAGTGTAATTTTTCCTTCCAAAACACTTCTCCCATAATTTTTGTAATAAACATTTTTAAAATAAATCACTGGAACGCAAAGCAAAGAATTAACACCTGTAAAAGTTAAGTTTTGCAAATCTTTAGTTTCATCTAAACTTTCAAGCGAAATTCTTTCAAGTTCATTGTTTCCTTTATCTTCGTAAAGTTCATATTCAATATAAGAGTTATTTTTTTCTCTTCTTCTAATTTCAAAAAGTTTATAACTTTTCTTATTTTTAAAATAATCGTTTTCAAAAATAACTGCTACAATTTGGTTTTCTCTTTTCTCAATTCTTATTTTTTCAGCATCCACACATTCGAAAGATGGAACATTAGAAAATGTTGTATCAAAATTAACTTTTAAAACTGATGTCCCAGTAGTTAATGTATCACTTCTAACTTGTTGAATTAAAAAATTGGCAAAATTATTTTCTTTGCAAAGCAAATCCCATATTTTTTTATCTTCTTCACTTTTAAAAGTTATTTTAGGCAAACCACAAACATTTGTTAAAGCACTAATTATTGAACTAGCAAAATCGCAACTTGTTCTTTTAATTACTTTTTCTTTAGTCGAGACCGACCAAAAATAATGCATTACATTTCGATTGTAAATTGCATTGTCTAACATGCTATCCACTTTTTCGGATGTGTAAAAATTCAACTTTTCACTAGCATCACCATTTGCCCAAACTTTATATTCACGAATTTTATAAAGTCTGATTGCTTCATCATCATTAATGAATGTTAATCGGTTATCATTAACATTTACATTTTTCACAAACTTATTTTTAAACTTTGACAAAATATTCATATTGATTTTATTTTAACATATTTTTGTGAAAAATCTATAAAAAAGTGGTTAGTAGTGGGTTAGGATAGTTTTGGGCGTTTTTATACTTTATATATATTTTTTATTTTTTTCTAAACACTTTTTTAAAATAAAGAAAACTATCTACTACTATCTACTAAACAATAAAAAGTAAATAGATTGTTTAAAATGTTAACTCTAGTTAACTTTTTACAAGATATAAAAATATCAAAGTTAACCATAGTTAACTAAACAAAAAAACTAAAAAAATGCCAAAAATAAAAAAAATAAAAAAGCAAACAAAAAATAAAAAAATCTAGCGATTTGCTAGATTTATTTTTTTCATTGACAATTTTTTACCTTTCTTTAAAAGTTGACCAACGCTTTAAAAATCTAATAATTGGCTGCCAACCATACTCCCAAGCATTAATACTGTGGTCATCAAAATCTTCTCTTGGTTCACCATTTTCACCAACTTGTGAATTCTTAATTTCACGAATTAAGTTCACACAATTTTTTGAGAATTTGCATTCTTTAAAAGCCATGATTAAGTTAATAAAATCAACTCTAGTTTGAATGCCAATTTTTGTTGATGGCATAAATCTTAAATTGTAAAGTCCATTTTTTCGTGCTAATAATTCAAGCTCTTGTCTACTTGCTAAGTCCGCACAATCAACATAAATGCAAACTGGATTTTCAAAAAGCCAACGATATTGACCACTCGACCACTCAGCTATTTTCTCGATTATTTCTTGAAGGATTTGTGGGGCAGTTTTAGGAACTGCACGCCCTTGATTTGAGAAAAAATATTCATCAATTGCATAAAGTGAATTGCAATCATAAGTAAGTCCAACAAGTTGCATGGTGGTTGCACTTTTAAGTCGCATATTTTTATCATATACAATCTTACCACTTCCATTACTATAGCCTGTATCAATTCCAATAGCCACATAGCGAATTGATGAAATTTTAGGTTCTTGAATTAAATCTTCATTAAAATGTGGATAAGTTTGCCCATTCACACCACCCCACATTCCTAATGCTTCAACTTTATAAATATCGATAGCAGATTTTTTGAGCTCTTCCATCGCGATGTCGTAAACTTCTTTATCTCTAAATTCATTAATTCGATAATTTGAAATATGCAAAGCAAGTCCAAAACCGTATCCACCAGGCAGCATATAGTTTTCATCAATCCATTCCATGTGTGTAATTTTTGGATTATCTAATGTTTCAAAATCATCGTTTAAACGACCTTTAAAAAACACTTCATTAAGCCAATGAGTTTCTTTCCAAGCATTGAATAAAAATGTAAATTGGAAAAATAATCCTTCAGGAAGCGCACCCCTTAAAGATGCATCTAAAACTCTAAATTCTTCATAGCTTTTAATTTCAAAAGCTTCTTCAATATATACATCAGTAAAATATCCATTTTCAGCTTGAATGGATGTAATTTTATAAGGATTATCAAATCCACGAAAAATAATCACTTGCCCTGTATGAATTAAAGTAATAGTTAAATCACTTTTATTTATTTTAAATAATTTAAACAAACCCAACTTATTTATCATCGATAAAATCATGTTGTAAGTGCTTGTTTTTTGAGTGCTTTGAAATTGTCTAATAAAAATAATATTTCTTTTAGGATTTTCAAGAAGCTTAAAAATAGGTTCAATGCCGATGAAATTATAAGATTTTTTACTATTTCTCGCACCTTTTAAACATCGATAGCGACAATGACAATTTGTAAACCAAACATTTTCATAGCCAGTTCCAATTAATTTGTAAATGTCTAAAACAATATTTCTAAAGTCCTTTCTTTCCCAACTCATCGATGTCAATTACTTCCTTTTTTTCTTCAATTTTTGGAACATTAGAAAGAATTTGAATATTTGGCATATCCTTCGCTGTGATTTCTAAATGGTCGGATTGACCTAATATTTGCTTTCCAAGCCAAATTGCCATATTGGCATTTTTTTCAGCTAGTTTAAATTGAATTCTTCTTAAGCTGGCTTTGCCCTTTTCTCTACCAATTTCCAAATGCTCTTTAAATTCAAGGTCAGCAGTTAATGTGTCTTTACAACAACCCAAAACTGCTGCAATTTCAGAAATTGAGCACATTAAAGAACTAAGAACTTCCACTTGCCTATAGTCAATTTGAAATCTTTTCTTCCCTGATTTTTTTAATTCGCTTTCATCTTTCTTTTTTGTCATATTTTAATTCTTTTATATTTATATCCATAAGTTTTTGAATTTTTCTTCAGCCACCAATGTGAACCATCATCATAATTAAATGAAATTGGCCATTTAGCATTTTCAACAGCTTTTGCAAATTCTTTTGCTTTAAATCTTCCAGTTTTTTCAAACACATAGCGATAGCGATTTTTTGTGTTTGAGCCAACAGCAATAATTCCCAATTGCTTTTTGCTCGAAGCAGTATTAAGTAAATCAGCTTTTGAAAAATTTCCACCACTTGGATGATTGTGAACAATCATCATTTTTTCAGTAATTCCAGGTCGAACGCTTGTTGTTCCACCACTTCTAACTGAATGAGCAAAGCCATCTGCATCTATTGATGCAGCATATTCAATTGTTGCATCTTTGTATTGTTTTTCAAATTTTCGAATTGCTTGCTCTTGTGTTTTATTAACACTTCCGACATTTAATCGCGCTGGAAAAATAGAACTTCCTTCACCACCGCCACCACCAAGATTTGCATTAGTAAAGCCACCGCCCAATTGGCTGCTCATGCTACTTGAGCCACGACCGCCATTTAATTGAATTTCAAAATCTTTTGAACTTTCAATAATTTTTTTAATTTCTTGATTTTCAAAAATTGCATCAATATTATTAAATTTTTTGCTTTTATTTTTCTTGATATTAAAAACTTCAAAATCGTTAAACACAATAAAATTATCATTAATTTTAACAAAATTTCTTTCTTTTAATAATTTTTCAAATTCATTTTTGTCCATTTTTTAATCTCTCCAAAATTTCATTTTTAAAATAAATTATCTTTTCTTTATTATAATCAATTTTATTTTCGCCATATACTAAAATTTTAATTGGCTCTAATCTTTTAATCATTTCTTTAAAGCCATTATAAAACATTTTTTTACTTTCTTCATTTTTAAAACTTCCCACAGTTGAAATTGCAACAACACTATTTTTTGCGATGCCATCGAAGCAAAATTCAAAACTGCTTTCATCACTCCAGCTAATTGTTGGAATGACATTTAGCCCTTCATTTTGCCAAAATTGACCTAAAAGTCGACTTCTATACACATTCCAAATTTGCATGCTTTTTGGCATATCAACGTAAATCGAAAAATCTGGGCTCAGCACACAATCGAAATTTCTTAATAAATCAATATACTTTTCAGGCTCGTTCCAAAGTCTTTCAAATTGATAGTCATCGATGAAAAAATGAACTCCAAAATCATAAGTTTTTAAACTTTTGCAATAATTAAAACCAATTATTTTTTTAGGAATATAATCATTTTTAAAAATTATTGGCATATCAAATTTTCCTTCGCTTAATTCTTTATCAAAAAATTGCAAATTCATTTGATTGTCAGTTTTTGCTCTATCATTAATTTTTTCTTTTTCTTTTCCAATTTTAATATTTTCCATTTTAAAATCAAATCCAAAATTAGACATGTCAATGCCTAAGTCAATGTCATTTAATTCATCTATTAATTTATTTTGTTCCCAAATTGAAAATTCAGATACTCGATTGTCAGCTAATCGAAATGCTTTAATTTGATTTTCATTTAAATCATTAGCGATAATGCATGGAATTTCTTCCATCTTTAATTTCTTTGCAGCTTCAAATCTTGTATGTCCACATACAATTTCATTATTTACATCAATTATTATTGGAACTTTAAATCCGAATTCTTTAATTGAATTAGCAACAAATTTTACGCTTTCATCATTAATTCTTGGGTTATTTTTATATTTTTTTAGTTCTTTTATATTTTTATAAATTATTTCCATATTTTTATTTTACCACTTATTTTTATTTTTAAAAATAAAAATGTAATATTTTTATAAAAACTTGTTGACAAACTATTTAATTTTTACTATAATATAATCATAAGGAAGGTAAAGAATATGAATTGGAAAAATATTACTATCAACAAACAAAACATTAAAAGCGAAACAGCAAAAGCATTTTTAATCCAGATGCCACATAAAAGTCAATTTGATGGATTTAGTTTTTGGCATCCTAAAAAATTAGTTAGACCAGGATGCAATTCTTATGCTTGTGAACTTGGCTACACTGATGAATGGACTTTTAAATTAGTTAAATATGGAAGTGGAAAATGGAACCAATTCGAACAAATCGATAGCACTTCAATTAATGCAGCTGACTTTGAAGAAGCATTTATGCCTTCAAATGATAATTTAAATCCAAAACAACCAGTTAATGAATTTGAAACTCACAAGCCAGAAACATTAACTCCAACAAAAGTTGAAGCATTAGATGAATTAAAAGAAAATTAAAAAAACTATTGACAATTTATTAATTAAAGGTTATAATATACATGTAAAAAGAAAGAGAGGAAAAAAATATGATTGCACAAAAAG
>ERZ808275.292-NODE-292-length-23425-cov-4.584168_pt1 | contig 23425 bp, 20 predicted proteins | sample MGYA00520894_ERZ808275 | MGnify/ENA primary metagenome ERZ808275 (study PRJEB31516, sample SAMN03275598) | gut metagenome | biome: mammalia-associated habitat; material: feces | host: Papio cynocephalus | place: Kenya | collected 2012-08-03 ...
TTGCAATTTCTGAAAGATTTTTTTGCCCATTTTCAAATAATTTATCAGATTTTATTAAAATTTCAATTTCATCAACTATTGCATTACATTCTTGCATATCATCAACGTATTCTACAAATCTTACAGGTTTGTCTTTTTCAATAATTTCAGGATTTTTTGCAACTAAAGATTTTGAAATATTGTATTGTTTAAAGTTTTCATTATTCTCTAGTCTTCTTGTATCTTGAATAGCAACCAAACGTGATGCATCCAAAATGCTTTGAGTGGAACGCATATTTTCTTTTAAACAAATAACTTGTGTATCTGAAAATTCTGTTAAAAACTTCTCAATAGTATCCAACTTAGCACCTTGGAACGTGTAAATAATTTGATCATCATCACCAACGACAAAAATATTTTGAGACTCTAAAGCTCTTGCTAATTGAAGAACAATAGTATTTTGAGATTTGTTTGTATCTTGATATTCGTCAACTAAAATATATTTGTATTTATTTGCAATACTAGACAAAAATGCAGGACTTTCTTCAAATTTATCCAACACAAACGAAATCATATCGTCAAAATCTAAATAATGATTTATTGTCATTTTTTCTTGATATTTTTCGTAAAAAGTCCAAAGCTCTTTTGATTTTTCTATCTTTTTTTCTAAATCAATAATCGAACCTTCAAGAGTCTTTGTTTTTGTTTTTCCTTGAGCTAATTTTTCTTTTAATTCAGCTTTTTTACTTTCTAACTCTGGAATCCAATTTTTGTTATTTTCTAGATTATAAAAATATTTTTCCTTATCAAGTCTATTTTTCTTTATTTCATTTATCCCACTTTTAATTGTATTGATATAAAAATATGGGTCATTTTTATCTGTGCGATAAGCTTTTGGATTAATTTCATCAATACATTCTTTTATAAATGCTCTTGAAATTGATTCTGTGATTATTCTGAATTTTGTAGGAAGTTCAAAATCTTCTTTATTGTCTTCAATAATTTCACAACAAAAACTGTGATAAGTATAAACATTTACACCAACTGATAACTCTTCTAATTCCTTATTAATACGACTTCTCATTTCATTTGCAGCAGCATCTGTAAAAGTAAGACACAAAATATCTTCAGGATTTATTCCCTTATTTTTAACCATATTTTTAATACGATTAGTTATTGTAAAAGTTTTACCAGTCCCAGGACCAGCTAAAACTAAATATTTTCCATCAATACTATCGATACATTTTTGTTGAAGTTCATTTGGTATTTTTTCAAGAGTTTTTGTCATTATTTTATCCTTATTCTTAATATTACTATTTTATTATTACAAACCCTAGTGTCAACTTCGGACGTATAAAAAATTATGTCATTGCGAGCGAAAGCGAAGCAATCCAAAATTAGTAATATTGTACTATACTGAATTTCTATACATTCATATTTTAGACAAAAAAAAGGGTTGACTTTGTCAACCCTAACACACTTTTACTTTTCCCTTACACTTCACACTGAGAATTTAATTAAACTTATTATGCTTCAACCCATTCGTTCATTCTTACGAAACCGTTTAAGTCTTTTGTGTTCATTGAACGAGTTGTTCTTTGAACTTTGTCACCGCAGTTGCCTTCAACAACATCAAAAGTACCGTCATTGTTAACTGAAGCGATGATACCTACGTGACCAGAGCTTTTTGTGTATGTCCAAACTGCTAAGTCACCAACTTGAGGTTTGTAACCAGATTCTTTTGTTGAATATTTACCAGCTTTGATAGCTTGATTTTTGATTGATTGAGAAGATTCAGTAAAACCGAAAGTAGCTTTGTTGCTGTTGCCTTGACCTTGACCATAGCAGTAAGATACAAAGCTTGCACACCAAGGATTACCATTAGCTTTACCAAATCTGTATTTGTTAACTTCAGCTGAGTTGTTTGTGCTACCATTTTCTTTAACGCCAACTTGTGATAAAGCAACGTCTACAGCTTTTTGAGCTCTTGTTGTGTTAGCTTTTGAAGCTCTAACGTTTGTACCAAAACCACCGAAGTTGAATGTTCTTTGACCTAAAGCTGGGAACAAGTTAACATTTGAAAAACCACCGAAGTTGAACATTGGCATATTGAAAGCTGGTAAGTTAAATGCTGGTAAATTGAAAGTTGAAACAGCATTTAAAATTGAACCAAAGTTGAAGTTGATACCTAAGCCAGCACCTTCAAACATTGAAGTAGGAGCAACACCATTGAATGTAACGCCTGTGAATAAGCTTGGGTTTTCGTATACAGGAGATTTAACAGAGTTGTTGTTAACTCTTTGAGCTGAACCGAATGAATTATTTTGATTAAAACTTACTGAAAATGTCATTTGTTAAACTCTCTTAAATCTCTCTTACTCTTATATAAAGTTTTTGTTTTGAAAAAAATTGCCTTTTTATTTGTTAATTATTAAGTTTTGTAAACATGCTCAAACATGGATGGGGCATGTAATACAAGGAACTTAACAATTCAAAAATTTGATATTTTTCATAAATTAAATAAATTGTTTATTATAGAAAGATACAGGAGTTTTCAATGAAAATTAAAATAAAGGTATTACTTTTTATAGTTGTTTGTATTTTTAGCGTTAATTTTTTAACCGCTTGTACAAAAGACCAATTAAGTAATAGAACGTTAATGCCAAACCCTTGGCAAGATTGCCAAGACGATTTGAATAAAGCAGCAAAAGTTGCTGGATTTAATTTTCCTCTAGTATTGTCAAATTTTACAGTACGTTCTATGAAAGATATGATAGAAATTTCTTATCCATTAGACGAACAAAGAGAAGTATCTGTAAGAAAAACTACAACATTTGATGAAAAAACAAATCCGACTTATGACATAAGTGGTGATTACAATGTTTATCCACAAAACGAAAAAATAGAAATTTCACCAGAAGTCCCAGCTTTTATCAGAGGTTATGATAAAAACAAAATTGTTATAATGTCTTTTGCAGCTGAATCAGGTTATTACACAGCAAGATGCGAAAAAGGAATGACTCTAAAAGAAGCTAAAGGCGTTTTTGAAGTTATAAAAGAGGCTGAACAAGCTAGATAAAATTTTTAAATAATAAAGGAAGAGGCGAAGCCAAAGGCTTCGCCTCTTCCTTTTTGGCTTACGTAATCAATTAAATTTTCACCAAAATAAATTTACTTTCTTTAACACCCAAAACCTTATGTTGTGTATCTTTTTTAAACATCAACATTTCACCTTTTTCAATTACAAATTGTTGAGCGTCAAAGTGAAGTTCAATTTTACCATCCACAACATAAACTGCTGCATCTTCTTTTGACGTATGCGTATCAATAATTTCGTCTTTACCAATAGCAACAAGAGTTAAAGAACTATCCCTATTCTCCATTAAAGTTTTTTTATTAAATTTTTGTCCATCTAAATCAATAGATTTTTCAACTTCAAATACGTTATAAAACATTTCTATCTCCTTATAATTACCTACAAGTAAATTATCAAGGAGATAGAAAAATTTGTTATTACCTAACTATATAACTGTTTGGATTATTTTTGCAAAGCTTTTGCATCAGAAACTTTTAAAGCAAAATAAGGTTTGTTCTTATCTTGTAAAAAGATTACATATTGGTTAGTTAAATAGAAATATCTAGATTTTTGAGGAGGTTCAAGAGAAGCTCTCATCATTTCTATACCAGCTTCTGATTTAAGTTTTACACCCTCATTATCCATTTTAAATTCAACTGTTTCAATAGCTTTTGCAATTACTAAATCACTATTTTTAATAGCCTTGTTGCAAATTTCTCCAAACATTGTTTCTGTTTTGAAATCAAGATTTGGAATTTTAAGTTCATCACGTTTTGTAAATTCTCTATTTGTAGTTGAGGCTTTAGCTTTTTTATTCATATCGGCATAATATTCAGCCAAAGTTTTGTTATCGTTAGTTCTATAGAAATATACTACATCGTTTTGTTTTGTTTTTAGAGATACTGCAAAATCATTCATATCATTGTAGAAAAGAACATTTACGACATCTCTTGCTCTTGATTTGCTTGATTTTAGAATACCAAAGTATTCAACATTACCCTCGCTACCATTGAAAGCTTCTGGATTTAGTTTATCAAGTGCTTTTGCGTATTCAAAATCTTTCTTTAACATTGCATATAAAATGTAATGTCCTGGAGCTGGAGTCCAGTCAAAATTATCTAAGATAGCACTTTTTTCATTGAATTTATCTTTTAGACCTTTTTCAATTTCTTTTTTCAATTTTTTAGAAGCTAAGCCCCATTTTTTATAATAAGCATCTTCAGAAATATCTTCAGCTTTGAAAGATTGTTTATTCAAATCTTCAGCCATTTGAGATTTTGTACCTACAAATTGAATAGGTTGTTTCAGCAATTCATCCATCAAATCATTCCATACAAGTTGGAATGTACCAACCCAAACTTGGTTTGCAGAAGTAGATTTGCTGTCCATTGTTGCTAAAACATCTATATCTTTAACAACATTTGTTGAAACTGATTTTTGAGCTTTCTTTCTGTGACAAGCACATGCTGAAAGTCCACTCATCAAAAATAATCCTGCAAGAATTAAAATACATAATTTTTTCATAACATAATCCCTTTTTTACAATTTTACTTTTAATCATTATGTCATATTTTTAGAAAAAATAAAGTATTTAGGATTGCCCTCTTAACATTTTCATAACAATTAGCCCCAAAAGTTAAGACTTTGTTAATTATACAAGATTTACTAAAAAAAGAGTTATAACAATAGTGTAAGAAGTAAAGAGAAAAGAATTGGAGGTATAAAAATGAGATTTAATGTTATTGAAAGAGAACCAGATTATTGTTTTACAAACATGCGTAACAGTTTAGAAAACTTATTGAATGCCGTAATGGTCGGCGATGCTACTGATTCTGAAAACAGATTTTTCCAACCATTATCAGAAGTTAGAGAAAATGAAAAAGAATACAAGGTTTCTGTTCAACTTCCTGGTATAAAGAAAGAAGATATTAACATCGAATTGGATAAAAACAGTTTAACTATTTCTGCAGAAAGCAAATTTGAAGAAATGAAAGAAAATGAAAACATGCACTATTCACAATTCTCTTATGGTAAATACCATAGAACATTTGAATTTGCTAAAGATGTAGATGCTGAACATTCTAATTGCGAATACAAAGACGGTGTTTTACAAATCACATTAAAGAAAATGACAGAAAAGAAAGAAACAAAAACACTTAAAATCCAATAATTTGGTAAACAACGGTAAGTAATTTACTAAGAGGGCGATGTCTTAAACGACATCGCCCTCTTTTTTTTATTTAAAATTTTAAATTAATTTTTCTTTGGTAAAGTTTTCAAACCAATAAATCCGATATAGCCGAAAGATAAAACACCTACAATAATAAGAGCTATCGGAAGTGAAGTTAATTTATCTAAAAAACCGATTACAGGAGCTGTTACAGCACCACCAACAATTGTAGTACATAAAATACCAGCAACAGCACCCTCTTCTTTCTTATCGAATGAATTTACGCATAATGAAAAGATGCTTGGAAACATAATTGAGGCAAAAAAGCCAACCAAAATAAAACATCCTGCAGAAATCATTTTATCAGGAACAACTACTGCGAATGTTAATGAAATAAAAGCACCTATTGCATATAGTAAAAGAGCTTTTGATGTATGTAAGTAGTTTAAAAGAATACCACCAGCAAAACGGCCAACTGCCAAAAAGCCCCAATATAAACCAACCACCATGGCAGCTGAACTTTTTAACATATCAAATTTATCAACTAAGAATGTTGAAATCCATGTTGCAACACCAACTTCTATACCAACGTAAACAAAAATACCTAGTGCAAACATAATCATTAAAGGATTTTTTACAAGGTTAATATAATCATTTGTAGTAGGTTTTGAGTCATGCTTATCATGAGCTTCTGGAATATTTGTTAAGAAAACCCAAACCGCAACTATCATTGCCAAAATTGAGAATACATAATAAATTGATTGCCAATGGAATCCTAAATCCTTAATCAAAAATCCGATTAAGAAACCACCACCTAATCCACCTACGCCACAAAAGATTTGAGTTAATGTTAGGTTTCTAGAATATTTTGTTTCGTCTTCATCAATTTCTTTCACTAATAAGTTTGAAACCATTTGTAAGGCTGTAACACCAATACCTATAATAAATAAAGAAAACAAACCGACAACATATTCTGGAACAACAGCAAATAAGATTGAACCTAAAAATACTAAACCGATACCAAATAAAAACATCTTTTTATTGCCGAATTTATCAAGCAAAACTCCTTGCGGAAAGCTTGTTAAACCGTATGCCATAAAAAATACTGAACCTAAAAACGTCAAAACCATGCTACTTAGATGGAATGAGTCTTTCCAGTATGGTAATAAAACACCAGGAATGTTTGTAATTAAGGAATAAGTAAAATAGTTTAAACATAACAATGCTAAAAGTTGCATGTTTGTTTTTCTTTTTGTTTCTTGCATTTGGGTATCTCTTTTCTTTTTGAATGTATAATCTATTTTATAATTTTAACAGAAAAATAAAGTTTAAAATTATAAAAAAAAATTAAGTAAAGAATTGTAATATTTCATGCTTAAAGCTAGCAAATTTCTACATTTTGGTATTTTAATATATGTAGGTAGTGTTTATAAAATTTTAGTGTGGGGTTCAGGTAATTGAAAATTTCGCCAATTAGCAACTTTCGAAATCCAAAGAATAATGTGTCTTTTGGTGAAGCTAGAGTTAATATTCTAGCAATGGGTGATTCGCATGGTCAAATCGAATCATTACCAGCAGCTTTTGATGCAATCGAAAGCAAAAAAGCTGAAATATTTGATGCTCCAAAAGAAAAAACAGCTGACAAACCTCAAATGCCTAAAAACTACCTAAACTTATTCACACATGCCGGTGATTATTTCATTAACCCAGCAAAAAAAGGTTTTATTGGTGATCCAAACGCAACAGCAGCAAGCAATCAAGTTAAACTTTTAAATTCTTTTTTAACAGAGCTTAAAAAAGATGCTCCTGATTTAGAAGGTTATTATACATTAGGAAACCATTGTTTAGACGATGGTGACGAACTAGCAGTTAAAGAATTATCAAAAGCAGATGTTACAACTCTTTTAACTAACGTAAATTTAAAAAATTCTAAATCAATAACAGATTTATCAGAAAAAGATCAAGAAAAATTCAAAGAACAAGCTATTCTTGAAATTCCAGACGACAAAAATCCAAACTTAAAACACAAAGTTTTAATGTTAGGTATGACAACACCAAGCGTTGATTTCTATGTACCAAATCAAGTTAAAGGTCTTGATATTATTGATAGAAACGCTAAAAAAGATGTTCAATTAACAGAAAAAGATTTTTCTAAAACTTATGAAAAATTAAACAAAACTATTGGTGAATTCAAAAAAGCTAACCCAAAAGGTGCAGTTGTATTATTAAGTCACAACGGTAATGCAGTTGCTGATATGATTGTTAAAAATGTTTCTGGTATCGACGTAATTGTTAATGGTCACGACCACAAAAAAGAAAATCATATTGCAACAAATCCTGAAACAGGTCATCAAACATTAGTTGCATCAATGTACCAAAACAACAAAAAATTCAGCTCTATCAAATTACATTTTGATGATGACGGAAATTTAGATACAATTAAAAATAAAGATTTTTATACAGAAGATGTAGAAAAAGAAAAGAAAGCTAAATTAGCATCAAATCCTATTGAAGCAGGTAAAAAAGAAGTTAACCCTATTCAAGAAAAATTGAATGCATTATTAGGTGAAGACTTTAAACCAAGCGTATTTGTATCTGGTCCTACAAACATTGAATCATTAAGCACAGATGGTATCAGAAATTCATCAAACTTATTAGCTAACTTCACATCAGATGTTGTAAGAGAACAATACAACAAACACGGTGGAGATGCTGACATCGTTGGCTTACAAACAGCAAGTATCCGTCAAACATTACCAGTTAACGGATGGACTAGCAATATCAAATTATTAAACTTATTCTGCGGTAGAACAGTTGCTTTAGGTGCTTTACAAAAAGGTGAATTAAAAGGTGCAGAAATCACAAAATTCGTTATTGAAAACTACGGCGACAACATGAAAAACAGAAGCCGTAACCCATTAGTTCAATACTCAGGTATGAGAGTTAACAAGGGTCAATTCGATAACTTATTAATGTCAGGCAACGCAACTATGAAAGATTACGCAGACTGCTTAGAAGTTAAAGATAAAGAAGGTAACTATCAAAAACTTGATATGGAAAAAACTTACAAAGTTGCTCTTCCTGAAGAGTTATTTGTAGTTCCAAACGTTAAAACTTTAATGAATATGAAAGACAAATTCCAACCAACAGGCTACAACGCTGACGACTTATTTATGGAATACATTAAAGATAACGATTACAAAATTTCAATGGATAAATCAGCAGACGTAAGAGTAGTTGAATAATTAATAACACTAACATTTATACAAACCATAAATCACACACAAAACACATACCTATAATTAATTACTCAAAACTACACGTCAGCTGAAAGACTCCGGCGATAGATTGTTTTATTAAAATAACCTTTTAAAAGTTTCTCTTTAAATTTTTACACTTTAAAAATTTAATTTGTGTTGAAGAATAAATAATCACTTTCAAACTTTATGCTAAAATAAAAGCATGATTACACGAGAAGTTAACGACTGGTTAAAGAAACTAGAAACAACAAATTACCCAATGGAAGAAGCCATGAAAGATTTGGCTGAATTTTCAAGATACCTTTCTAGAGAAGATTTAATTTTTATCAAGCGTAAATTAAAAAATATCTTCCACTTATAAATTATGTTCCATAGTATTCAATAGCATCTAAATCGTCTTTCCAATTCATTGCATCATGGATTTTTGCAATTGTTTCTGGAAAATGTTGTTGCAAATATTGAGCACGAACGCCTAAAGAAATCTTTCCATCAGAAACAGAGTTTGTAATAGCATTTGTTTCTGCAACTACCTCTGATAAGCCACCCCATTCACCGCCGTAGTGACCTTTTACTTGTGTAAAATATGAAACATGGTTACGTTCTTCGTCAGAGTGGTATTTATTAAAAGTTTCACGTTCTTTTAAATATGTTTTTTGAATATCTTTATTATCTGTAAACATTTTGTTTTCGCCAAGCAATTTTTCTCTATATGTTTTTTGATTTTGAGCATCCTTTGCATGACCCAATTCATGCAAGAATACGAACAAATCATCCATTATAGAAACTTCTTTTGATACAGGCGAAAATCCAGCTTGATATACACTATCTGTGCTTTCCATTTTGCTGATATTTTCAACAGCTTCAAACAATTCATTACCTGATACTTTTTTCATCAAATTAATTAAGCTTTTTTTGTCACCAGTAAATTTGTTTTCAAACTCTATTGAAGCTTCTTTATTATGATGCAAATCTTTTACGGTAATTTTTTTATCATCCGTTTTAATATCGTATTTATAACCATTATTTGAAGATATAAAATGATTATCGTCAACTACTTCAAAAGTTTGAGAAATCCCCATCAAAATTTTGCCGTCTTTATTTGTAATTTTATAATCCATTATACGATTACCTTGTGGGTCATCCTCGTACAAGAATTGAGTTCTTGTACCATTATCAGATTTTATATCACGTTTAATCGTTTTAATACCTGTTTTTTTATCTAAAGTTGCCTTTGCAACTTGTTTTGTTTTTCCATTTGCATAAGTATAACTAATATCATATAAACCATTAACTTCTGATGGAGTCATAACTTCTTTTCTTAGCATATTACCGTTTTTATCATTTTTTACAACAGTTTGCTCAAGTATATTGTACTTCATTTTTTCGTAATCATAACGTTTTTTTGTTGTTGTAACAGTATTATTTCTAAAGTCGGTTTCTTTCTTTATATCATCCTTTACGCTAGTTAAATCATGCTCCGTTTTAGCTATCATTTCAACATTTTTAGCATCAAATTTAAATTTGCCTTTATAACCACAGTTTAGCGAAAATTCTTTTTTAGGTTCATATTCGTTTTGTTCAAATTCGTCTGGTTTTAGACCACTTGGCAATTTGTTTATAGCCTTTAAGACTTTTTCATTAAATTTATCATCTTTTAATTCTTTAGCCATACGATACACAGCTTTCATATTTCTCATATTAAAGCTTGTATTGTCCTTAAAAGTATTTACAGTTTCAAAATCTAAAACTTTTGTAGCACAAGAAATTTTAAAATCATTAACTTCTTCTTGAGAAAAACGAGGTTTCCCATCAGCGTTTTTCATTCCAGCAACAATATTTTCAGCTTCTTTCTCGTTCGGATTAGTAACAACTTTTTTAGAAGACACAAAAACATCTTGAATAGGTTCATTCAAGTTTGCTAATGGTTTGTTTTTATTTTCTTTTAAGGGTCTTATCTTTGGAAACCCTATGGTAATATTACCTATATTCACAATTCTTCCTTATATACACTACCCCATGATAAAAACCTCTGAAGAAAATTAATTGCCTAAAATAATACAAATATAAGGATTTTTTACATTTTTATTAAAAATTTTTAACATTTAGCCCATGTTACTATTGACAGTAACAAATTTTTAGTTTATTTTGTTACTATGAACAGTAACATTAAAGAAATTTCAAATATTTTGCAGAAACTAAATTCCTCTGAAGAAGTTATGGCTTTTTTGAACGAATTACTTTCTGACTCTGAAATAACAACTTTGTCTAAACGATGGCGAATTTTGACTATGTTAGCAGAGGGTAGAACTCAACGTGACATCGTAAAGGAGCTTAACGTAAGCCTTTGTAAGGTTACTAGAGGATCTAAAATCCTAAAAACACCAAATTCGATTATAGCAAAGTATTTTATAGGAGATTCAAAAAATGGAAACAAAAACAATTAATAATAATGTATTACCAACACAAGACGGCTTTTTCGGAAACTATGGCGGACAATTCTTGCCAGAGGGTTTAAAGGCTGAATTTGAAAAAATTACAGAATGTTTTAATAAATTAAAAAATGATGTTTTATTCAACAAAGAATTAAACGACTTACTTCAATATTATGTAGGTCGTCCAAGCCCAGTATATTTTGCAAAAAACCTATCTGAAAAATATGGTGCAGAAATATATTTAAAAAGAGAAGATTTAAACCATACTGGAGCTCACAAAATTAACCATTGCTTGGGCGAAGCTTTACTTGCAAAGAAAATGGGTAAGAAGAAAATTATTGCAGAAACAGGTGCAGGACAACACGGTGTTGCAACAGCAACTGCAGCAGCACTTTTGGGTCTTGAATGTGATATTTATATGGGCGAAGTTGATATTCAAAAAGCTAAACCAAACGTAGAAAGAATGAAAATTTTAGGTGCAAATGTTGTTTCTGTAAAAAGTGGAACAATGACTTTGAAAGAAGCTGTGGACGAAGCTTTTATTGCTTACGCAAAAGAATATGAAACAGCTTTGTACGCAATAGGTTCAGTTGTAGGACCTCACCCATTCCCAATGATTGTAGAACACTTTCAAACAGTAGTTGGTAAAGAAGCAAATAGACAAATCCTTGAAATGACTGGTGAATTGCCAAATCACGTTGTCGCATGTGTTGGCGGTGGCTCAAATGCTATTGGTATTTTCAATGGATTTTTAAACGAAGAAAACGTAAATATTTATGGCGTTGAACCAATGGGTAAAGGCGAAAAACTTGGAGAAAATGCAGCAAGTATCACTTATGGTAAAGAGGGTATTTTGCACGGTTTCAAATGCTTATTGTTACAAGACGAAGAGGGCAACCCAGCAAACGCTTATTCTGTAGCAAGCGGATTGGATTATCCAGGAGTTGGACCAAAACATTGTTATTTACACGACACAGGACGAGTTAATTACGTAACAGTAAATGATAAAGAAGCAGTTTCCGCATTCTATGAACTTTCAAGATTAGAGGGAATTATTCCAGCCTTGGAAAGCTCACACGCTGTAGCTTATGCTCTTAAACTTGCACAAATGCATCCAAACGAAAAAATCCTTGTAAACCTTTCAGGCAGAGGGGATAAAGATATTGCATTTGTATTAGAAAATTATCCTTTGTAAAAAATAAAACAGTAAACAAAAAAGAGAGGAAATGTTTTTCCTCTCTTTTTTGATAGAAATTATTTGAAATTAAAACTTTTTATTCCTACTACAAAAATATTGTTTCAATGATTTTTTCATCGGTGTTAGTAAAAAAGTAAATCCTAAAATTGTAATACATTTAATCTTTTCTCCACCTATATATCGATTTTTTGTTGAAAAAATCTCTTCCCAAATAGAAAAAGAAAAATCACCTTTTATTTTTTTAGAGAACAATTCATAATTTTCTGGACTTAGAATGTCTTTACATTTATCTAGATATTTTTCAACACTTTCTGTAGGAATCTTAAAGAAATGGCAATCTAAAACATCTAAAGCATATTCTTCAAAACCTTCCTTATATTCATTAAATAGATTATTAGTTATCAGGAAGTTTTTCAAAAGTGCAATATTATCAAATACGCAAAAATTATCATTTGAAACCTTTTGGGTAGCAGAAGCTAATCTTATTCTGTAGTGATAGAAAGTTTTACTAACATATAAAATTTTATCTGCTAATAAATTGGCACTATATGAAAAAATATTGTCTTCACCACGTTTACTTGGTGCACACTTTATATTGTGTTGCTTTATAAAATCCGTTTTATAAGCCTTATCCCAAACATAAAAAGACATTCCGAGTAATTTTTTATTTTTAATCTCATTCCAATTAAAAATCTGATTATCTTTTAATGAAAAGCCAGTATTTTTTTCAAGTAGTTCTTTGTAACTTACAAATCCTCTATGTTCGCCATTTTCTTCACACGTTTCAAAGTCAAATTGAACAATTTCAGCATCAGTTTGACAAAATTTATCATAGATAGTAGCTAGAGTTTCAGATTCTATAAAATCATCTGGGTCTATGAAAAATAAATACTCTCCTTGTGCCATATCAATTGCACGATTTCTTACTATTCCTTGACCTTGATTTTCTTGAGATATAACTTTAAAACGAGAGTCTTTATTTGCATATTCTTGCAAAATTTCCAAAGAATTGTCTGTAGAACCATCATCTATACAGATAACTTCAAAGTTTTTCAATGTCTGAGAGGTAATACTGTCTAAGCATTCTCGTAAGAACTTTTCCACGTTATATACAGGTACGATAACAGAAAATTTTACATCGCTCATTATAAACAAAACTCCTTATTCAAGTTGCTATCCTCTTTTACACCGATAAATATATATTTGACTATTCAGCACTTTCGCTCTTAACCATATACCAATTTTGTGAATATGTTATTTCCAATCTGCTTAATTCAATGCTATCAGAAACAAATTTATTTTCAAATTGTAAAATATAACGTGAAATTACCATAAAAAATAAAACAGATAATAAAAAAGGTTCTGTTTCTACAGAACCTTTTTTAAAATACGCCTGCCGCGATTCGAACGCGGGACCCTCTGCTTAGAAGGCAGATGCTCTATCCAGCTGAGCTACAGACGCATAACTTTCGTTTCTTCATCCATCTGTAAATTAATTCTATCACACAAAATTTTTCTATGCAACCTTAAAATTTTTAAGGTATAATTTTTTTATAAAAAAGAGAGGAAAATTTTATGCTTAAAGGTAACGAAATTAGACAATTATATTTAGATTTTTTCAAAAACAAACATCAGCATACAGTTGTTGAAAGTTCATCGCTTGTTCCTGACAATCCGACTGTTCTTCTTACAACTGCTGGTATGTTACAATTTTTACCTATATTTTTAGGTATTGTTAAATCACCTTACGACCCTGCTCGTGCAACTTCTTGCCAAAAATGTGCTCGTGCTGGCGGTAAAGATTCTGATATCGAAAATGTTGGTCGTACTCCACGCCACCATACATTCTTTGAAATGTTAGGTAACTTTTCTTTTGGTGATTATTACAAAAAAGAAATTATTCCTTGGGCATGGGATTTTGTTACAAATGTTTTAAAATTAGATAAAGACAGACTTTGGATAACAATTTTTGAAACAGACGACGAAGCTTACGATATTTGGCGTAGCGTTGGTGTTCCTGATGAACGTATCAAACGCAAAGGCAAAAAAGACAACTTCTGGGGTCCTCCAGGGGCATCAGGTTCTTGCGGTCCATGTTCAGAAATCCATTATGATTTAGGCGAACAATTCAAATGTTCTGATGATTGCGGTATCGACACTTGTGAATGCGACCGCTGGGTTGAAATTTGGAACTTAGTATTCACAGAACTTTACCAAGACGAAGATGGTAACCAATCACCTCTTGAATCAAAGAACGTTGATACAGGTATGGGTCTTGAACGTATTGCCATGGTTTGCCAAGGCGTAACTTCAACATTCGAAACTGACCTACTTCGTCCAATTCTTGATGAAGTCGTTAAAATGAGCGGTGTTGAATACAAAAAATCTGAAAAAACAGACGTATCACTTAGAATTATCACAGACCACGCTCGTTGTGTAACTTTCTTAATCAACGATGGTGTTATCCCTGGTAACGAGGGTAGAAGTTATGTACTACGTATGATTTTACGTCGTGCTTTACGTCACGGTAAAATTTTAGGTATGGAATTACCATTCTTATACAAATTAGTTGATGTAGTTGTTGATAATTATGGTGATGCTTATCCTGATTTAAGAAAGAATAAACAAAAAATTATCGATACAATTCTAAAAGAAGAAGAACGTTTCAACAAAACTCTTGATAGAGGTTACAAATTATTAAACGAATTTATCGACAACAAAAAAGACATTGATGGTGAAAACGCATTCAAACTTTATGATACATACGGATTTCCATTTGAACTAACAAAAGAAATCGCAGAAGAAAACGGCTTGAAAGCTGATGAAGAGGGCTTTAAAGTTGCCATGAAAGAACAAAAAGACCGTGCTAAAGCTGCAACACAAAAGATTTCTGTAACTGGTGACATCAAATATGCAAAAGTTGAAGAAAAAGTAGGTGCAACAGAATTTGTTGGATATACAGATTTAGAATGCGACGCTAAAATTCTTGAAACACTTGATGGAGATGGCTACATTGACGTAGTTCTTGACAAAACTCCATTCTACGCAGAATGTGGTGGTCAAGTTGGAGATTCAGGTGTAATTGAAAGCGATAGCGTAAAACTTAATGTACTAACAACCTTTAAAGTAAACAAATTATTCGTTCATCGTTGCGAACTTGTAAACGGCGAAATCGAAATCGGTTCAACTGTTCACGCTTGCATTGATAAAGAACGCAGAGGTCAAATCAAAGTTCACCACACATCAGCTCACTTATTGCAATCAGCTTTACAACACGTATTATCAGGTGATGTTCACCAAGCTGGTTCACAAGTTGAAGAAGACAGAATGAGATTTGACTTTACATTTGATAGAGCAATGACAGAAAAAGAAATTCAAAAAACTGAAGACTTGATAAATGAATGGATTTCTGAAGATATAGACGTAACAACAAAAGTTATGAATATTGACGAAGCTCGTCAAACAGGTGCAATGGCCCTATTTGGCGAAAAATACGAGGACGAAGTAAGAGTTGTATCTATCGGTGATATTTCGAAAGAATTTTGTGCTGGATGTCACGCATCACATACTGGACAACTAAGACTTGCAAAAATTGTTTCTGAATCAGCAATCGCAGCCGGCACAAGACGTATTGAAGTAGTTGTTGCTAAATCTGCTTTAAAATACTTATCAGATAAAGCAAACGCTATGGATAAATTAGCATCTAAATTCAAAGCTCACTATGACGAGGTTGAAGCTCGTATTGATAAAATCCAAGAAGAAAATAAAGAACTTCAAAAAGAATTAACAACTTTGAAATCAGCTCAAGCAAAAGACAAATTCAAAGAATTTGCATCAAAAGCTATTGATATAGCTGACGGTAAATTGTTTGTACAAAAAATGGATCAACTTGATGCGAATGCTCTAAAAGAGGGCGTTGAAATGCTTGCAAACAAACTTGGTAATTCAATTATTGCAGTTGTTGCAGGTACATCAATCTTTGTTAAAGTTTCTGATAACTTTGTAGCAAAAGGTGTTAACGCTGGAAACATAGTTAAAGAAATTGCAACAGCAACAGAGGGTAAAGGTGGCGGACGTCCACAATTTGCTCAAGGTGCTGTAAAAGACTTGTCTAAAGTTGATGCAGTTTTAACAAAAATCGAAAACGATTTAAAATAACACTTCAATTTGTCGGCTTGGTAAAGCCGACAAAACAAGAAAAGAAAGAGGGCGAAGCCTACGGCTTCGCCCTCTTTCTTTTCTTAAAATATTCTTACATATTCTTTCTTAATTTCGTCTTGAAAAGATTTTGGTAATTTTTCAAAATCCTGAATATCTATTAGAAAAGGAATATCACTATCATTCAATAAATCTTTTAATTCGTATACAAATTTATTGTCATCATTAAAAGATTTAACAACCATATCTAAATCACTACCTGAATGGTAATCATTTTTTACTCTACTACCATAAGCCCAAATTTCAGCTTTTGGACAATATTTTGTAAAAATATCTTTTAATTCTTTTAGATATTCGTCTTTTACGTTAAGCATTATCAATAACTTTCTTCAAATTTTTAACATCCACTAAAAAATCTTTTACTAGAGATAATGTTTCTTCTGCAAAAGCTTGACCATAATCGTGAGCTGTACTATTTCTATTGTCTCTATATTTCATCCATCTTTTTGTTTCATCTTCAGAAATTAAAGAATGTTTATGAGCTTGTCTAAAAATATCCTTGAATGATAACATATCAACTGCTTTTTTAGATGCAAAGTAAGGATTTAGAGCTTTTTTTAATAATTTTCCGCTTTGCTCCAATGTCATTTCAAAACCTTTAACTAAAGAATTTCTATATAATTCATAATCAATAGAACCCTCTTCTGAGTTTAATAGCATTTCGTAAGATTTTTCAAGAGTTAACATACATTTTTCTAGGTATTCTGTATTGATTTCAGACATTTACAACTCCTATATGTTTTAATTTGAGTTTATTTTAACATAAATAATAAATCTTGTACGGATTTTAAATATTTTCTTGACAATATGTTAGCCGTGCCTTACAATAATTTGTGGTAAAAATCCAACAGGTTTTTGCCAAAGGAAGATTATAATGAACTTTACTGATAAAAAGATTACACTAGATAAATTACAAATAGGCAAGGATGCAACTATTACATCTGTTGATTGTGCAGATAAAGCTTTAAGACAACATATTCTTGATATGGGACTTATCCCTGGAGTTGAGGTTACTTTAGTTAAAACTGCTCCACTTGGTGACCCTCTTGAAATCCGCTTAAGAGGTTACGAATTAACCTTAAGAAAAAAAGATGCATCAAAAATTCAAATTAAAAACATTCACGAGGCTCACAACTCACCTCGTAAGAATTTAGCTTTCAAGGAAGTTGAACACTCTCAAAAGGGTGAAAGAGTAGTTTACACAACGAAAAAGAATAAAAACGTAAAACCAAAATCAAAACTAGTTTTTGCACTTGCTGGTAATCAAAATTGCGGTAAAACGACATTATTTAACAAACTTACTGGTTCAAATCAACACGTGGGAAACTTTCCAGGGGTTACTGTTGATAGAACTTATGGACATCTTGTAGGGTATAAGGACGTTACAATTACCGATTTACCAGGGATTTATTCATTATCACCATACAGTAGCGAAGAAATTGTAACACGTAATTTTATTCTTGATGAAAAACCTGATGGGATTATTAATATTGTTGATGCAACCAATATTGAAAGAAATTTACTTTTAACAATGCAATTAATTGAATTAAATGTTCCGATGGTAATTGCATTAAATATGATGGATGAAGTTTACAAAAATGGTGGAAGTATTGATGTAAACGGTATGGAAGCAATGCTTGGAGTACCTGTTATTCCTATTTCTGCCTCAAAAGGTGAGGGTATTGCAGAACTTGTAGAGCACGCAATAAATGTTGCAAAATACCAAGAATACCCAGGAAGAATTGACTTTTGCGAAGCTGAACCAGATGAAAAAGGTGCTGTACATAGATGTATTCACGCAATTAGCCATTTGATTGAAGATCACGTAAAGGAAGTTAATATTCCGCTTCGTTTTGCAGCGACAAAACTTGTTGAACGTGACCCACTTATTTTAAAAACTTTAGAATTACCTAAAAATGATGTAAAAGCCCTAAACGATTTAATTTCTCAAATGGAAAAGGAAAGAGGGCTTGATAACGCTGCAGCATTAGCTGATATGAGATTTTCATTTATCGAAAAACTTTCAGAAAATTTTGTACACAAACCAAGTGGCGAAACTATCGGCGATAAATTTTCAAGAAGATTAGACAAAGTTTTAACTGGTAAATATACTGCAATATTAGCCTTTTTTATGATAATGGCAGGAATTTTCTATCTAACCTTTGGACCTGTTGGAACATTTTTATCAGAAATAATGCAATTCTGCATAATGGAAGTAACTGATTTTACAGACAGTATGCTTACTTTATACGGCTTAAACCCAGTTGTACATTCATTAATCATTGATGGTATTTTTGCTGGTGTTGGAGCAGTATTGAGCTTTTTACCTGTAATCATAGTTCTATTCTTCTTCTTGTCAATTTTAGAAGATAGTGGTTATATGGCTCGTGTAGCCTTTGTAATGGATAAAGCATTAAGAAAAATTGGTCTATCAGGAAGAAGTTTTGTTCCTATGCTAATTGGTTTTGGATGCTCTGTTCCAGCCATTATGTCAACAAGAACTCTTCCATCTGAAAGAGATAGAAAAATGACAATTTTCTTAACTCCATTTATGAGTTGTTCAGCAAAATTACCTATTTATGTTTTATTTACAGCTGCATTTTTTGCAAAAAATCAAGTTCAAGTAATTTTGAGTTTATATTTTATAGGTATTATTGTTGGTATAATTTTTGCTTTTATAATGAAATATACATTCTTTAAAGGTGAACCTGTTCCATTTGTAATGGAATTACCAAATTACAGAATGCCTGATGCTTTAAATGTTTATAGATTAATATATTCTAAGGCTAAAGACTTTGTCACAAAAGCTTTTACAGTAATCTTTTATGCAACAATTATAATTTGGTTTTTACAAACCTTTGATGCAAAATTAAACCTTGTAACCGATTCAACACAAAGCTTACTAGCTATGTTAGGTAACTTTGTAACACCAGTTTTCCAACCTTTAGGTATTGACGATTGGAGAATTTCAACAGCCTTCTTAACAGGATTTATGGCAAAAGAAAGCGTAGTAAGTACATTGACAGTATTATTGAATGGGGATTTAGACAAATTACCAATGTTGTTTACTCCTCTAACGGCTTTTGTTTTCCTAGTATTTTCACTACTTTATACACCTTGTGTTGCAGCAATCGCAACTGTAAAAAGAGAATTAGGTAACTGGTATGCAGTTTTAGTTGTAGCTGTTCAATGTGCTATAGCTTGGTTTGTTGCCTATATTGTTTATTTGATAGGAAGTTTAATTTTAAAATAACTTGTTAACATATATACACATCTCTCAACAAACATGGCAATTTTACACAGACAAAACAGTTTATTTTAGTAGGTTGTGTCGTGTAAAGGAATATTGTGATTAATTTAGTAGGTTTTCAAAATATAAATAAACCAAATAATTTAACTCAAAACAATTCTGTGAAAGGCTTTAGATACGTAAAGTTAAGTCAAAAAGCAGATACTTTTGAACGCACAAATGCTACGACATGTCCTATTAACTTTACAGGCAAATCTAATAGACTTAAAGAGTATAAAAAAATCACAGAAAACTTAAACCAAACTGGCAACGACGCACAAACATCCTTAAACAAACAACTTGCAACAGAGGGTTGGTCAGGAAAAACTGCTGATGCTATTAGTATTATTTGGAATTCTAAAAATAGAGCAACACTTGTTCAAGCTGACATTGATAAGTACAAAAATCAAATTCAAGAACTCGATAGTTCTATAAAAGAGGATAAATTTGAAGATAAATTTAAAGAAATTTTTGACGTTGAATACAACCACTCAAATATTATTAGATATGGCAAAAAATCAAAACAACTCGAAACCGCTTTGATAACAGATTGTATCGCAAAATATACAGACGAAAAATTATCTAAAAATATAAAAATTTATAATAAAAATGCTGGAGAATTACAAGACTTAACTGAAGAAAGAATAAATCCATATGCTATAACTGGAGGAATTCCTTATTACAACCATACAACCCCTAAAGACAAAGTCTTTGAAAACATGGAAAATTCTTTAGTTGAAGTACTTGGTGATAAAAAAGTTTTGGATACGATTTTATCAGCAAACGGAATGAATAGCGAAAAAGCAAGCAAGGAAGAAAAATACAAGGTTTACGGATACCTATCTAGCTTTATCGTAGAATCCTCTAAAGCAACTGCTCAAAAGAATTTAAAAGGCGAAAGCTTATCACAAATTCAAAAAGAATGTGACAAAAATTATGAAAAAGCTTTTGGAACAAAAAACGACATAGTCAAAAGAGTTGATAAGTATAATTCATCACAAAAAATTGGTTCAGCGTGCGTTAAATTTGTGACAAACGTAGTTCTAAATACTCTTGGACCAGGTTCTGTTCTTGCAAGTTGCATTTATAGTGCTGGAAAATCTGTTGCTATGGATGTTGCAGATGCAAAAACTAAAGACGTAGATAGAGAATTAGACTTAAAATCAGTAGCTCTTAATGCTGGATTAAACGGTGCTGGCGGTATTGCAAACAGAATTATAGTAAACAAATACGCTGGCGGAGTAGCAGCTAAAATTTTAGCTGGAAAAACTGCTTCAGATAGCATAACTTCAATACTTACAGACTTTGTAGTAAAAGAAATTATAAGCAAAGAAGGTGTAAAACTTCCTGCTTATGCTATTGAAGAAATTGTATCTTCTGTCGCAAACAAAATGGCTGGAATTAAAACAGAAGATGGTAATTCTACGTTAACTCAAAACGGTTTAGTTGCATCTATGGGTCTTGTTTCAGAAGCTATGACAAGTCTAGCTGTCGCAAAAGAAGATAATAAATTAAAAAATCCATCTCAAAAAGAAATGTTGGTATTCTTAAATAAACATATTGAAAAATCAGCAGAAGACGATGAAGAAGTTAAAACTTGGCTGAATAAGAACAATAAAGCTTTTCAAAAAGTATTGAACCAATTAGTTGAAAACGAACTACCAAAACTAAAAGTCGAATTAAAAGTTAAAAAATAATCTATTTATTAAAAGATTTTATTGAGCTAAGACCACTTTCAGAAAGTTGTTTTAGGGTCATAAGATTATTCATAGAAGTATTGTCATTTTCAATCATCAAATCTAATAGGTCAATTAGTTGGCAGAAATACATCTCTACATCTGCTAAAACGTCTTCAACTTGGTTCATAATAAAATCCTTATATATTAAAATAGTTTACATCAGGCACAAAATAATATCCCTATGGTATAACTTTTTGCCTAATAAGTCAAATAATTAAAAAATTAATATAATAAACTCATGATTAGAGTTAATTTATACAAAATTGGATGGCGTGGAAAATTATTACAAAAAGATATAATTGCCGCTACTGGACTTGCAAAAGCTACTGTTAGCAAGTTGATGAGTGGGGAATATTACGATTTTAGACTTAGCACTCTCGATAAAATTTGCAAATTCTTTGACTGCAAAATTACCGACATCCTAGAACAAGACGATGATTAAAAACTTCAAATGCAAAGAAACACAAAAAAATATTTAATGGAAGTTTTTCTAAAAAACTTCCTCATGACATTCAAAAGATTGCACTTAGAAAATTAGTAATGCTAGATGCTTCCTTATGTTTGTCAGACTTAAAAATACCACCTAGCAACAAACTTGAAGCATTAACAAATGACAGAAAAGGTCAATACTCAATAAGAATAAATAATCAATTTAGAATATGCTTTTCTTGGATTAATGACAACGCAGAAAATGTAGAAATAGTTGATTATCATTAGATAATTCTTTTGGGTAGTTGACATTACGCATTACGTAATACATAATATTAGTATATTGAAAGTGAGTTCTATGAAAAAATATATTGAATTACCAACAGTCGGCGAAATATTAAAAGAAGAATTTATTGAGCCTTTAGGAATAAATCAAAATATTCTTGCAAAAAAAATAAATGTACCAGCAGGAAGAATTAGCGAAATTATAAATGGTAAAAGAATCATCACAGCCGATACAGATTTAAGATTATCAAAATATTTTGGACTTACTGAGGGCTATTTTTTGCGTATTCAAAATAACCTTGAACTTATAAAAACAAAACGAGAAAAAGAACAAGAATTAGAAAAAATCATTCCATTTCAAAAGGATGATGTAAAAGTTGCATTATAATTAACTACGATTTTGGACTTGTAAGTTTTAGCAAGAATGCTAAAGGTATAACCATAAAGGTTACAAGTGCTGCAAATTGGAATATATCTGCAAAAGCACAAAGTTTAGCTTGTGCCAAAAGTTGTTTATAAAGTATTGCATTTGCTTGATGACTTGCTGTCACAAGTGCGTGGTTATGTGCAAAGAAGTGTTTTAAAACTGAAAAATGTTGCATAAATATTGGATTATAAACCGTCATATTTTTCAACAAATATGTTTGGTGAACTTGTGAAAGACTTATGGCAAAACTTGCAGCAAGAGATGTAAACATTGATCCTGTTACGCATTTTGTCAAACTATGTACACCTGCTGCATCTGCTATCTTATCTTTTGGCAAAGTTCCTAATGCAAGTGCTGAAATTGGAACTAAAGCACAAACTGAACCTACACCAAAGAAGAAGTTTGATAAAATAATTGTTGTAGGTGAAACCTGCATGTTCAAGCTTGTACACAACCAAATAGATGTACCTAATGATAAAAATCCAAAGGCAATAATTGCCCTTACATCGTACATTTGACAAAGTTTACCAATAAACAATAGCATTATGCAAGCTATAACCCTACTTGCCAAAGCCAAACCTGTTAAGGATGCTGTATACCCCATTAAGCCTTGATAAAATTGAGGTAAAAGGATTATTGTAACGCAAACCATGATATTTACGAGAACCCCAAGAATTGTACCAATAAAGAAGTTCAAATCCTTAAATACTCTTAAATTTACGATTGGCTCTTTAACCTCTAATTCCCAAATAATAAACATAAACATACAACCAAGAGAGAATGTACTTAACCAACAAATCCAAGTACAATCAAACCAGCCGTATTGTTGACCTTTATCAAGTACAACCTGCATTGAGAACAACCATAAAACCAAGAATAAAAAGCCCATAAAATCAACAGCTTCATTACTACGAGATTTTGCT
>ERZ808275.293-NODE-293-length-23289-cov-4.932341_pt1 | contig 23289 bp, 18 predicted proteins | sample MGYA00520894_ERZ808275 | MGnify/ENA primary metagenome ERZ808275 (study PRJEB31516, sample SAMN03275598) | gut metagenome | biome: mammalia-associated habitat; material: feces | host: Papio cynocephalus | place: Kenya | collected 2012-08-03 ...
ACTATTTCAAAATAACTAACTCCTAAGGCATCTGCAATTTCTTGATAAGATGGTTCTCGTTGATGAACTGCAATAAATTCTTCTTTGGCTTTGAGCGCTTTATAGGCGCGGTCTTTAATTTGTCTTGATACGCGTAAAAATGAACTATCTCTTAAATAACGACGCATTTCCCCAAGAATCATGGGTACCGCATAAGTTGAGAATTTGACATCGTGTTCTAAAGAAAAGTTTTCTACTGCTTTCATTAAACCGACAACACCAATCTGAAACAAATCATCTAAATTATCCACTCGTTTACTGAATTGATTGACAATGCTTAAAACAAGCTTTAAATTTCCCATGATAATTTCATCTCGTACTGCTACATTTCCCTTTTGATACTCTTCAATTTTCTTTCTTGTTTCATCAGAAGAAAGAACATGAAGAGATGCCGTGTCCACACCCGTAATTTCTACCTTGTGTTTCGCCAATGCAAAGATCTCCTTTGCATATAGTTTGGCTAAAAATTATTTATGTAAACCGACTTTAAGTTTTTTTAGTATTTTCTTTTCTAATCTAGAGATATAGGATTGCGAAATACCTAAATAAGCCGCTACTTCTTTTTGTGTCATTTCTTCTTTGCCATTTAAACCAAAACGCATGCTTAAGATTTCTTGTTCTCTCGGTTTAAGTTTTGCGATTTCATCCAAGAGATTTTCTTTTTCATCATCGTGATTCATTTCTTCAATAACTTCATGAGAATCCAGACTCAAGATATCGGACAATAATAACTCGTTCCCATCGTAATCACGGTTTAGGGGCTCATCGAGACTGACTTCATTCTTTTGTTTCGATTTTTTTCGTAAATACATGAGAATTTCGTTTTCTATACATCTTGAAGCATAGGTCGCTAATTTAATATTTTTATCACACTTAAAAGTGGTAATGGCTTTAATTAAGCCGAGCGTTCCAATACTGATAAGATCTTCTAAATTATACAAATTATTTTCGTAGCGTTTAGCTACATAAACCACTAAACGAAGATTGTGTTCAATGAGCGTATTACGGGCTTTTAAAGAACCCTTTCGATATTCTTCAATGGCTTCTTGCTCTTCTTCTTTCGATAGTGGTGCTGGTAGTATTTCTTTTCCATTAATATAAAGAACACTACCTTTAGAGAAAAAAAACTTTTTAATTCTTTCTAAGAGTTTTATCATAATCTAATTTAAATAGGCGTTGAGTAAACATTCACACCCATTAAAATCCTCCTTGCGATCGACAAGTGCAACGTAAACAAACGTCTTTTCGTCTTTTTCTTTTAACGATAATAAAGCTTCCTCTAACGTGATTTTTCCTTCTTCTTGCATCGCTTCATATGTCATGGTTTCTTTCGTATTTTTAAGAGGAAACGGCCAGTTTTTCTTTAAGCAAAAGATGACCGGTACACCTTTGTACTTTAATGTATTTCCCGTATCAAAATAGCAACGGAACTTGGCTTTTTTCCCTTCCACCATTAAAATTGCATCCATTTTATAATTCTTTAGATGATAAATAGCGTCTACCGCTCTTATCACGAAAAATTGAATGACTAAAAATAATGGAATAACGAGTAAACTTAACATACCACGCGGGGCATGAAGGGTAAAAACAAAATGATAAAGGCTAGCATCTTCGGTGATGAGACTCATTAATATGGCTAAACCATAATAACAAAAGTAATAGCATAATAATGGACTTAGAAAGTGTTTCTTAAAAAACAGAACAAAAATTAATACATGAACTAAAAGAATAATAATGGCCGCAATCCACCAGCGGAAATAAATACAAAATATGATAGGACATGTTAATGTAACGAGCTTGAAACCACCCCTTTTTTTGAATCGATTTGTCGACACTCTGTTGACAAAGAATACACTCACTAAGCATAAAAGAATGTGAGCTACCACCATTAAGTCCAAATAGACATTCATGCTGCATCACCTAGATGTATCTTAATAAAAGATAAGGAAATAAAACGTCGAAAAAAAGTGGCAAGCGCCACTTTTTCATTTTTCGATTCAATTGTTATTTTTTAGAAACGATCGCCTTTTAAGAAGTTAGGAAGAATGGATTCATCTTCTTCACTTTCTTCGTCTTCTTTTTCTTCTACTTTTTCTTCAACGATGACTTTTGGCGCAATGGGTTGCACGGTTGGTACGGCGGTAAAGTCATATTCTTCGGCAAAGTCAGTAGCGATAACACTGACGAGCATTTGGTCCGCTAATTCAGGGTTAATGGAAACGCCGAATTTCATATCTAAATTGACACCAGCTGCTTCCATAATACTATTGGCGGCCTCTTGCGCCTCATATAAAGAAACATTGGTACCACAAGTAACAGAAATAATGGCACTTCTTGCGCCTTGAATAGAAACTTCAAGTAATGGAGAAGCAATCGCTGAGGTTGCGGCTTCTTGCGCTTTATTTGGTCCACTTCCCATACCGAAACCAATTAAGGCAATACCGGCATTACGTAAGGTATTATTCACATCGGCAAAGTCAAGGTTAATTACGGCTGGCATTAAAATTAAGTCGGTTACTGTTTTTACCGATTGCGCTAAAACTTTGTCGGATTCGGAGAATGCTTCGGAAACTGGACATTGTCCGTTCATCATTAATAATTTATCATTGGAAACAACGATAATTGCATCCACATTTTCTTTTAATTTGCTTAAGCCTTCTACGGATTGAGAAATTCTCTTCTTTCCTTCAAAGCCAAATGGACGTGTCACAATAGCGACGGTTAAAGCGCCTTCTTCACGAGCAATACGAGCGATGACTGGAGAAGCACCTGTACCGGTTCCTCCACCCATACCTGCGGCGATAAAGACCATGTCAGCACCGCGAACAATATCACGAATTTCATTTTCACTTTGTAAAGCAGCGGATTCACCAACAGCAGGATCTCCACCTGCTCCTAAGCCTTTATAAGAATCGTTGCCTAAGACTAAACGATTACGAGCTTTGGATGTGCTTAAAGCTTGTTTATCGGTATTGGCTACATAGAATTCAATGGCCGAAATATTTTCATCAATCATGCGGTTTACGGCATTATTACCAGCGCCACCGACACCGATAACAATAATTCTAGCAACCGGTTCAAAATTATCTAATTCAGTTCCATCCATCGTTATTTCCTCCTATAATTCGTCATCTAATATATCCACTTTTGTGGTTTTAATCTTTCTTGTTTTTTCACCTGTAGGGGTAGTTTCTTCTTCCATATCTTCTAATGGCTTTTCTGAACCTACAATTAAAATAGCGCCTAGGCAATTAGTAAAGGTTGGATTTCTTGCCCCTAAAGAAGTAGGTACGACCATGCGTAAATCTTTACATTCAAGTTGCTCTTTTAACATGGCACTTAAGCCATGGAATTGCGTTCCACCACCCACTAAAATAATGGGTAGACGAGGAATCGCTCCGCCAAATTGAGTTGCTAATTCATGAATGGAATAACTGAGTTCGTTAGCGTATTCATGAATGGCATTTCCTACAGCTTCACGCCAATCGGCGTAATTGACTTTTCTCTTTTCTTTTTTCTCCTTATTCACTACAGTAAATAATGGTGCTTTAAAGGCATATTCTTGCTCATCAAAGCCAAAGAGTTCTTTGAGTTGTTGGGCATTTTTAAATTCAATTTCAAATTGCGAAACAAGTTTTTCAGTAATAGAGTCAAGACCGCGATACTCAAAAGTCGAAGCAATGACTTGTTTACTTCCGATTAAAGAAATCGTTGTCATTCGTGCGCCAATATCGATTAAAAGAAAATCGTTAGGAATAGTTTTACTTTGTTTAGCGATTGCTAAGGCACAATAAGGCGCTACTAGCATTTTGGCATATTGAATATTAGCTTGTCGATAGGCCTTTTTATGCGATTGGACTAAATGAATCGGTAAAACATGTAATTTAGCTTTAATCGTTACACTATTGGAAGTTTCTCCAATTGGTGGATTCATATGCGTTTGCCCTTGATCTAAGATAAAAGCGTCGGGCAAAATATCAATAATCATGGAACCATCGGTTGTTTTGGCTTTAGAAACTTGTGAAATTACGTTTTCGATATCTAATTTAGCAATTTTTCCTACTGGAGAAACAACACTGGTGGTTTGTGAGTGTTCAAAAACTTCAAAACCAAGAGGAGGAACGATAACGACGTATTTAGAAACAGAATCGTTTAAAGAACTTTCTCCTTCTTTAATAGCTTGTGATATGGCTTTATTGACTAAAGCGGAATCACGAATTTCACCATCAATAACGGCTTTTTCATCCAAAGGGGCCATGGCCTTTTTTAATACGACGACTTCCCCATCTAATACATAACCGACAACATACTTAACTGCGCGTGAAGATATTTCAATCGCACCTATGATATTTGGTTTCATCTTAAGACCCCTTTCTTATCGAGTCGATAACAAGCACTTATTTTCCTTACCATCATAAGTACAAACCGTGCTCGTATACATTAACTCATTTATTGTATCATGATTATAATAAATAACGTTAGTTTTTTTGTCGCTATCAACATTATTTTTTATATTCCATTTAATATTTGCAATAATCTTTTCCCATCGAGATTCTTCTAAAAAGTAGGAGAACGTTTCATCACGAAGTAAAATTCGGTGATAAATTTGATTTTCTCCTAGAAAATAAAAGCCAAAGAATAAGTGTTCTTTATTCTTTGAATAAACGATTTCAAAATAAGTAGCTTCTTTTAAAACGTGGGGTTGAATTTCTTTTAAATGGCGGAAAAGTTCTTTTCTTCTTTCCACATCTTCAATTTCTTTATTTCCAACTTGGGTTTTAAAAGATAAATCAGAAATCGCGATAGGAACGTCATTTTCTTTAAAATCGTAGGTTGAATTTGGATGTTCTTTTTTAAAATTATCTAAAAAAGTATCATTCGAAAGATAATACTTCATTTCACCATTCTCTTCTTTTTTTAAAACCGCAGCGATTTCGTCCACTTTCATCTCTAGTCCAAAAAGTTTCCAAGTAACCGAACAATCATTAATGTATTCTTTCTTTTTTATTTCTTTTTCTAATTTCTTGGCGTCAATAAAAAGTAAAGGAGTCCCTTTTTTATAATTTGCATAGGAAAGGACTTCATCTATAGTTAGAAGATGGTTTCCTTGAATGGTGGTATTTCTTGCTGAAAAGACAGGTAAGAAAGGGGCAATGCAAAGAGAAACGAGGATTAAAGAAAAAACGACAAGACGAAAAATAAAGGATTGTTTCTCCGATTGTTTTTTTTCTTGTCTCTTTTTTTCAAAAGCTGCAATTCTTTCTTCACTAACGCTTGTGAGTAGTTCCTCTTCCATGTCTTTCTAAGTCCTTTGTTTCAATTTCTATTTCAAGTAAAATAGTATATTTATTATATACTATTACCTGAATGAAGTAAACGAAATTCATGACTTCTTTTTTCGAGGCACCTTCTTCAATTTCTAAAAAATTCGCATGTTTTTCACTAATTTTTACTTTTCCTTTTTTGAATCCTTTTAGCCCTGCTTGCTCAATAAAATAGGCAGCTTTCCCTTCCTTTGGGTTTTTAAACGTAGAACCTAGGGTTCGGATTCCTTGCGGTTGATGCTCTATTCGATAGGTGTGATTTTTCTCTTTCGAGTCTAATATTTCTTTTTTATCTCCTTTTTCTAAACGAAATTTAGCGCGTAAAATGATGCCTAAATCTTCATGTTGAAAACGAGAAGAACGATAAGAAAAATCAAGATCCTCTTTTGAATAAATAACGATTTCTCCATTATCTAACATACACATAACATCGATTAAGGTATCGGAAATCGTATCATGAAAAGCACCCGCGTTATTATAGATAGCGCCTCCTACTTCGCCAGGAATATCAATTAAACCCGTGAAATGAAGATATCCTTGCTCTATCATCATTCTTGATAAGACCACTAAAGAAACACCAGCATCTACAATAACGTAATCATTTATTACCTGTATGTTTTTCATAGCGATATGGAGCGCTACTGTATTTTGATATTCATCCTCAAATAAAAGATTACTTCCTTTCCCATATACAAAATACGATAAACCGAATTGATGGACTTTCTGTAAGGTTTTATAGCATTCTTCTATACTATGAATTTCAATTTTAGCATCAACTTTACCACCGATTTGGACATATGAACTCTTCTTCATCGGATAATCGACAAATATTCTTTTATCTTTCATTTTTTTCAATTTCTTTTAAGATAAGTGCACTTGAATCGAGGTTTTCAAAAGTCTTTAAATTCTCATGCATTTTATATAATTGTGAGGGATTATTTTTTAAATCACGAAGGATAACTAAAAGTTCTTCTTCCGTAATACTCTTTTCTTTTACGCTTTTTGCTCCACCAATGGAAACAAAATATTTTGCATTTTCATCTTGATGGTGGTGTTTTACATAAGGAGAAGGAATCAGTAACATCGGTATTTTTAAATAAGCCGCTTCCATTACACTTGTAGCGCCCGCCCGCATAATGATCAGTGATGCTCTTGCCATATATAAAGAGAGTTGTTCTGTGTACATTAATAAACGTGTCGATTTTCCCCACGTCATCTTTTTTGCATCTTCATAATATTTCTTTCCCGTAATCACAATGAATTCATCTTCTATGTATTTAGAAACATGACTCATCTTTTCTAATAACGTCATAGAACCTAGACTACCCGCAACAAAAAGAATGCGGAAAGGAAGCGGATGATATTCTTTCTTTTGGTAGGTTAACGCCTCTATTGCTCGAGGATTACCATAGCAGAAAACCTTTTTTTGATACTTTTTGTTAACATTTAAATTAGGAAAACAACTAAATAATGCTTTTGCGTATTTTAAACTATATAAATTAGCATCTCCTAATATAGCGTTTTGCTCATGAAGATAATAAGGAATTTTCTTTTTCTTAGCTAATATCGCCACAATAAAAGTAATAAAACCTCCGCCTAAGATCACCGCATCAAATCCATCCATCTTTTTTTCTAATTCTTTCATTTTAGTAACTAGCGTTTTGACTTGAAGTGGATGCTTTTTATAATAACTGGCTTGCGTGGGTAACGATAAATAAATTTTATCAACGTCTTCATCTTTTAATAAACGCTCTTCGAAGGATTTAGCTAAAACTAAATACGTAACGTCATGACGTTTTTTTGCCTCTTTTAAAAGGCTATACATAGGATAAACATGTCCTCCACTACCGGACCCGACGAAGAGAATGCGCATATTCGTTCTCCTTTCTTCCTCTTGATAAAATTAAGCCTAGAGAAAACATCGTTACCGATAAAGATGACCCTCCATAGCTAATAAAAGGTAATGTAATTCCTGTTACTGGGAAAAGAGCGACAACTACACCCAAATTGATAATCACTTGAATTAAAATTACACCTAATAGTCCCGTAATTAAAAAAGTATCAAACGGATCTTCCATGTTTTTAGCGTAGCGAAAACCAAAATAAAATAGCATGGCAAATAAAACTAATAACAGTAATCCACCAATCAAGCCAAATTCTTCTACCACGATAGAAAAAATAAAATCCGTTTGTGGTTCTGGTAAATAAAAGTGTTTTTGATAACTATTGAGTATTCCCTTTCCTAATAATGCGCCTGGTCCCATCGCATACATCGATTGAATGATTTGAAAGCCACTTCCTAATGGATCACTCCAAGGATCAAAATACGATAGAATACGGTCAAAACGATAAGGGGCAATTAAAATTAAAACTACCATCATCACAACACCCAGTACGCCCATGATAATAAAATATTTTAGTGGTAATTTAGAGGTAAATAACAGTAATACCACACTCATCAACATTACAATCGCAGTCCCAAAATCCGGTTGTAACATAATTAAAATAAAGCCAAGAACCGTTAAAAGAATAATACCTATAAAGCCTTTGATGCTTTTCGTTTCTTCATAGTGGTCATTTAATCGATAAGCGCAATAAATCACTAAGGCAATTTTAAATATTTCTGAAGGTTGAATGGCAAAAGAACCAATACCAAACCAGGATCTAGAGCCATTTCTTTTTAAGCCAATCCCAGGAATTAACACTAACGCCAATAAAAGTAATGAGATAACTACAAAACTTAAAGCGTATTTTTTTAGAAAACTCGAATGAATTCTTGAAACTAAAATAGCGCTAATAAAGCCAGTGACACTAAATAAAATCTGCCTTTTTAAATAATAAAAGCTATCATTAAATTTATAATTGGCCCAAACATTCGAGGCACTATAAACCATGTAATTACCAAAGACAATGAGAATAATAAATAAAGATAAAAGAATGAGTCGATCTCTTTTTATACTTTTCATGGTTCTAACCTCTTAATGAGTTGATTAAAATAGGTGCCACGAACCATATAATTTTCAAATTGATCATAAGAAGAACAAGCCGGTGAAAATAAAATATAAACATCTTGATGTAAATTAGGCTCAATCGCTAGCATGACTTCTTCTAATGTAGAAAATAAATGCGCTTTTTCAATAGAGACTTTAACAAGTTCTCTATCGCGACCATAAGCATAAACTTCATCCTCTTTTTTTAATAAAAGATGGTCAAAAGTAGCACTTTTAGCAATACCTCCTAAAATCAATATTCTCTTTTTATCTTGGAAAGTGAGTAAGCATTGATTCGTGGACGCCACATTCGTCGATTTTGAATCATTAATGATCGTCGCGATAAATGAACTCAAGATTTTTTCATTACGAAACGGTAAAGGCATGAGTTGATATAATGCGTTAGCCCCTTCTTCTTTACTTATTCCATATAAAGTTCCGATATGTAAACTCATTTTTACGTGGCGATGATTATGTTCGCCCATAAAAAATGGTAGATTAATTTCATCATCTTCCATTTGGATGGAGAATAAATTTGTATGCGGTAAATGAATTTCTTTCATTTCATCATAGAAAAATAAATGATTCTTTGGCACTAGAAATCCCATTCTTTTTTTACTTGCAACATAAAAATCATAATTATAAACTTCATCTAAATGATTATAATCTATGTTGGTAATAATTCCATAATCTGCTTTTAAAGAAATCGTGTCTTCTAATTGAAAAGAAGAGATTTCAACAACAAAAATGGAATGCTCAGGAATATCTTTTAATAAATAACTACTTAAAGGAATACCGATATTTCCTGCTAAAAAAGTATGAGGAAGTTTAGACGATAAAACACAATGAATCATGGTAGTTAAAGTCGTTTTTCCATTCGTGCCGGTGATTAAAATATAATGCGGATGTTTTTTCTTTAAATAACGATAAGCAAATTCAATTTCTGATATTACTTCTTTTGATAATACGGATGCAAGTTGATAGGCTTCACTTTTTAAAGGAATACCCGGTGAACGAATGGTCAGATCAAAAAGCGGCTTTTCTCTTTTTAAGTCCTCTAAAGTAATAAATGGTAATGATTTTGATTTTTTATGTTCCTCTAATATGGTGATGTTCACTTTTTTTGTTTTTAAAAATTCATAGACAGTTTGATTACTTTTTCCAAAGCCTAATAAAAGAACATTTTTCATAGAAACACCCCCACATACGCCGCTACAACGGATAAAATGAAGCCGGCAATATAAAACATCATGACCACTTTCCATTCCGCCACACCTTGCATTTCAAAATGATGATGTAACGGTGCCATTTTAAAAATGCGATGATGGGTCATTTGAAAGCTCGCTACTTGTAAAATAACCGATAGCGTTTCTATAATTAATAAAGCACCCGCAATTAATAGAATAATTTCCGCTTGTAAAAGGAAACTAGTAAAAGCAAAAGTTGCGCCTAAAGATAAAGAGCCAACATCACCCATAAATATTTTTGCGGGATGAAAATTAAAGCATAAAAAGCCAACAATACCTCCGATTAATGAAACTAAAAATAAAGCTACCCCATAATTTTCTTTTAATAACGCGATTAATACAAAAGGAAATAAGGCGTTCATGGCTAAGCCTGAAGCTAAGCCATCTAAACCATCGGCCATGTTCATGGAATTTGCGCCACCCACCAAAATAAAAATAATAAGTGGAATAAAAAATAAGCCGATCTTCCAACTTTTTTGAAATAATAAATGAATTCGCCATAACGTTTGGTCTTGATAACCTAAATACCATAAAACGCCCATGGAAATAAGGATTTCCATCACCAAACGAAATAAAGGAGATAATCCTTTTCCACTTTTTTGTTTGATTTTTAAATAGTCATCCAAAAAACCAATCAAAAAGAAACTTCCGCTAATAAGGAATAAGGAAATGAAACTTTTATCTTTTAAAAACGAATGGCCAAATAATAAACTCATCACCCAAGAAGAAAGAAAAATAGCAATTCCACCCATTGTTGGGGTATTTTTCTTTTTTTGATGAGTAGGAACAATATCTTCTTTAATCGCTTGACCGACATGCTTTTTCTTTTCTTTTTTAATTAATCCTTTCGTAATGAATAAAGAAAGTAAAAAACTTAAAAAGAAACTAGCAACTAAACGAATTAGGATTTCTTTTTCTGCCATTTTTTTACTTCCTCCTCTTCATTTAAATAAATTTCATAATCTTTCACTTTTTCAGTGATTTCATGTCCTTTTCCTAATAAAAGAACCGTATCATGTGGTGATGCTAGATTTAAAACCCGTTCGATAGCGCGCTTTCGGTCGAGTTCAATCAAAAAATAAGAAGGATGATTTTGAATGATATGATGAACAATGGCCATAGGATCTTCACTTCGCGGGTTATCATTCGTTACAATGGCAACATCGCTATATTGATATACAGCATCTCCATATAACGCACGTTTCTTTTTATCGCGGTCTCCGCCTGCGCCAAACACTACGAGTAATTTTCCTTTGGTTTTCTTTTTGGTTTCCTTTAAAACCGTTTCCATTGCAAAAACCGTATGAGCATAATCAATGATGACTTTCGGATGCTTTAATACCACTTTGTAACGACCATTTAAGGAAGTTAATCTTCTACTGATTCTTTTGATATAAGCTTTAGGCATATTGGCGTATTCCGCAACTGCTAAGGCTAAGGCGATATTAGTTACTTGATAATAAGGAAAATGATTAAAATGAAGCTTTTTACCTTGATATAAATCACTTAGTTTTCCTTTTTTATCGATAGTTAAAGGGGAAACATAATCAATGGGTACTTCTTTTAAAGAGGAAAATTCTTTCATTTCTAAGGAAGCAAAACGAATAGAAGGTTGTTCAATAAAGAACTCCAACTTTGTTTTTTGATAATCTTCTAAGGTATGATGATAATCTAAATGATCTTCACTCAAATTAGTAAAAACGACAATAGAAAATAATAAATCTTTTAAGCGTTGCTCTTTAATCGCAATACTAGACACTTCTAAAATGACATATTTCTTTTTTCTTTCTTTTGCTTTTCTTAAAGCGTGAACGAAATCAACTGGATAGGGAGTTGTATTTCTTGTTACATACGTATTTTTATTTTTTAAAGGAACGTTACTGATTAAAAATGCATCTTTTAACAATTGAAAAATAAAATACGCTGTTGAACTTTTTCCATTCGTGCCTGTGACACCGATTAAAGTAACGTCTTTATCGGGATAATCAAAAAACCAAAGCAAAAAGGGTAATAATTTTTCTTTTAAACTAGGAATCTCTTCATCGCTTAAAATAAGGCTCGCACCATTTTTTTTGGCTTCTTCTTTATAGAGATTTCCTTTTTCAATCGCTACAAAAATCGTGCCCGGTTTTACTTTTCTAGAATCATCTTCGACATCGAATAATTCAATTTCTAAAGGCGATTCTTTTAAAAAATAACGATAGACTTCTTTTGCGGTTTTCATCGTTTATCACCTAGCATAATCATAATTACACTATTTTCTTCCACCATTTCTCCTACGCGTGGGAGTTGATCAATTACATAATCGCCTTCCCCCATAAAAGAAAATTTAAAATGTTTAGATTTTACGTCCTTTTTTTGAAGTCCATAATAGTTTTCTACCGGATAGGTTTTAACGTCCATCCAGGTATACGTCCGATCTTCTCCTTCATAATTTTTTTCCACTTTTAAAATCGGTAAAGTTTCTAATAAAAGGCGTTGAATAATCGGGCCAATGGTAGTTCCACCATATTGAATGGTACTTTTGGGTTCACGCATAGCAAAATAGACGACAACTTTCGGGTCGTGCATTGGTGCGCCCGCAATAAAAGATAAAATATATCTTCCATCTTGATAAACGCCATTTTCCGCGATTTGGGCCGTTCCGGTTTTACCTCCTACCCGATAACCATCGATATACGCTTTTCTTCCAGAGCCTTTCGATACAACGCATTCTAAAGCGCGCCGCATTAAAGCACTGGTTTCTTTTTTAATAACTTCTCTTTTTAAAATCGTGGGAAATTCATATACGGTTTCATTGGTGGATTCTAAAATCAGCGATTTTGCAATGCGAGGTGTATATAAATAGCCCCCATTAATTAAACTAGAAAAAGCCGTAACGAGTTGAATCGCAGTTACCGATATGCCTTGTCCAAAAGCGCTGGTTGCCTGTTCTAAAGGGCCAAATTTATCATAAGCAAAGACAATCCCTTTATTTTCACCCGCAATATCAATACCTGTCTTTTGTCCCATGCCAAAAGCGTTAATATATTGATATAAATTGTCTTTTCCTAATCGTCTAGCAATTTCAACAAAGCCTGGGTTCGACGAATTTTGGAGAACTTCTAAAAAAGTCTGTAGGCCGTGTCCTCCTTTTTTCCAGGATTTAATCGTCGCACCACCAACAATTTCATAACCTTTATCGTAATAATAATCGTTATCCATATCGATGACATTTTCATTTAACGCAGCCGCAAAGGATAAAGATTTAAAAGTGGACCCCGGTTCAAAACTAGAAAAAACTGGTAAACTTCGGTTATAAATAGAAGGATCATAATCGTTATAGTGATTGTTATTATAAGTAGGACGATTACCGATGGCTAAAATTTCTCCGGTATTTGGATTCATCATGATACCGATAATTTCTTTAGGAGAATATTGAAGCCAGGCATTTTCCATTTCTCTTTCTAAAAGATTTTGTAATGGTAAAGATAAAGTTAAGCGCAAAGTTAAACCAGGGACAGGTGCTTCAACTCGAGACGAAGTCGAAGGAAATAATCCCCCTTTAGCGTCCATTAAATAATTTAAAGAACCATCTTTTCCTTTTAAATACGAATCATAATAGTTTTCTACGCCCGCTAATCCTTGGTTATCAATACCGACAAAGCCTAATAAAGAGGCCATTGATGTTTCATAGGGGTAGTATCGTGCATTATCTTGCACTAAATAAACGCCTGGAATATTGAGTTCATTTAGAGATTTTGCTTGTTCTTCACTAATTCTTTTTCCTTCGGGATGAAGGCGAACAATCGAGGCTTTTTTACTGATTTTTTGATATAGAGAAGCTTCCTCGACTTTTAAAATTGGAGCGAGTTGATGGGCCGCTAAAGCCTTATCTTCAATTTGATAAGGGATAACAGCAACACTAAAACAAGGTTGATTAATGGCTAAAGCATTTCCATCACGATCTTCAATTAATCCACGAGGCGCGACTAAAGGAAAGCTCCTTTCCCATAATTCATTGGCTAAGGCATTGAGCTTTCGATTTTGGCCGATAGTGATAAAGGTTAGCTTTCCACCAATCATGGCTAAAGCGATTAAACTTAAAATGGATAATAAGGTTATTTTCTTTTTTGCTGCTTCTTTTAACATCCGTCTCACCTCTTTATATCCATATGAATGAGAAGGAAAAGATATTAAAAAAAGGCAAAAAAAAACGAGCTAAAATGCTCGTTAATTCATATGATTATCTTTCGTAAGCTTGATATTCCACATGCTCGATGGATAGGTTTGTTTTTCTTATCTCTTTTTGTTCATTTCGACTTTGACGCATTAAAATTTCAACGTTTCGATTTAACAAACGAGACTCTCTTTCTACTTCTAAGGAAATAGGAAGAATACAAGCAAAAGCCGTAGTCATGAGTAAAGCGGAAACAAGTCCTAACTTTCTCATACGGTAATCAAATTTGGTGCGGTGATTTTTGGTCAACTTGTTTTTCATCGATACTCACTCCTTTCTTATATTTTTGTTCGTTCGATGATGCGTAATTTCGCACTTTTAGAACGTGGGTTTCTTTCCTGTTCTTCTTCACTTGCTTCGATTGCGTGACGGTTAATTAACTGATAAGAAGGTTCTTCTTGATGTAAAGGTGAAGGCATTCCTCGAGGAATACTCGGTAAGGAACTTACTTCTTTCATCATCTTTTTGACCATTCGATCTTCTAAAGAATGGAAGGTAATGACCGCTAAACGGCCACCGACATTTAATAACGATAAAGCATCACGTAATGCAAGTTTTAGGACGCCGAGTTCATCATTGACTTCAATGCGTAACGCTTGAAATACTTGTTTCGCCGGATGTCCTTTTTTTCGTAAAATCTTTTGAGGTAAAGCTTTTTTAATGACTTCTACTAACTCAAAAGTCGTAGTGATGGGCTTTTTTTCTCTTTCTTTTACAATCATTTTTGCGATTTCGTAAGCGAAAGGTTCTTCACCATATTCACGGAACACTCTTGTGAGTTCTTTGACATCGTATTCATTTACGATATCATAAGCGGAAAATGACTGCTCCTGATTCATACGCATGTCCAATTTAGCATCGTATCGATAGGAAAATCCCCGTTCTCCATCATCGAACTGGGGCGAAGATACACCTAAATCCATCAGTATACCATCAACGGAATGAATACCTAAGGTATCTAATTCGGTTTTGATAGCGGCAAAGTTACTATGGATATAGGTAACATCTTTGTTTAAAGGGTCTAACACTTTATGGGATTCGTTAATAGCGGTTTGATCTTGATCAAAGGCAATAAGCTTTCCCCCTTCTAAATGAGAAAGGATTCCTTTACTATGACCGCCACGACCTAATGTACAATCGACGTAAATTCCGTTTTTTTGGATGTTCAGACCTTCTATGACTTCAGAAAATAAAACGGGAGTGTGTTCCATTATTCGTTGTCCTTCTTTCTTGCATCCAAATTCTCGGCAATTTCTTCATCGCGTGCATAGTTTTCTTCATAGTATTTTTCCCATGCATTACGATCCCAAATTTCGAAGTGATCAATGACACCGACGATGACAACTTCTGGGCCTATGCCCTCTTTTTTTAATAAACGGCTCGATAAAGTTAATCGACCTTGTTTATCTAAAGAAGTTTCTTCGATGGTGGAAGCATTAATACGAACGTGAGCACGAGTGTCGTTATGATTGAAAGATAAAGAGAGGTATTCATTAATTTTAGGGGCGAAGTCTTGTTCAGTGAATACAGCGATACATCCATCAAAGCCTTTTACGATATAAAGAATATCGCTTAACTTTTCACGGAATTTTGCTGGGACACACAAGCGACCCTTACTGTCTAATGAATGCTCATAACTTCCAAAAAACATACTCCCACTTTCTCCCACTTTCTTCCACTTCAACCCTATTATAACGAACTCCTCCCACTTTGTAAACAAAATTCGACATTTTTTGACAAATTAAAGAGCGAGCGCCTTCTCTTCTAACTAGCTAAAAACGTGAAATAAGGAAGCAAACTATTTTCGCAATCGAGTAGAGAGTAAAAAGTAAACTTTTTCGCTCCCTCTCACACCACCCTACGTACGGTCTTCCGTATAGGGCGGTTTAAATAAACATTCTATGCTATCGGTTTAAGATAGTACTCAAGAGGGTCTATAAGCCCTCTTTTCTTTAGTCGTGAATTATTTATCGCTCTTTGCAATACGCAAGAATGTGTAATGAATTGATAACCTCTTCTACAATAGGTAAGTCCTTTTGCTTGTTCTTCATTAATTCCTAATTTTACTAATGAAGGAATTTGTTTTGTTGGGAGTTTCCATTGTTTCCAAATAACTACTCTTATTGCATTCCTTAACCATTTTCCAAGAAGTTCAATTTTATTTTTCATACTTGATTTTCGATAGTAGTTAATCCATCCTCTTAGAGTTTCATTTATCTTTTTAATCCGTTTGGTTAACTCTACACTCCAAGAACGTTTAACTAACTTCTTTAATTTAGCAAACAGCTTCTTAAAACTTTCTTGGTGAGGCTTCGATTTCCATTCATCTTTATCTTCGTCTTTCCAAAATGTAAATCCCAAATACTTGAGATTGTTTGGTCTTGTGATGTGCGTTTTCTCTGCGTTGACTTTCAATTTAAGTTTCTTTTCAATAAAAGTAACGATATTTTTCATTACTCTTTCTGCCGAATACTTCGTCTTCACAAAGATTACACAATCATCCGCATATCTTGCAAAATGCAGTTGTCTTCTTTCTAGTTCCTTATCAAGTTCATTTAAATAAATATTACTTAGCAAGGGTGAAAGGTTTCCTCCTTGTGGTGTTCCTATATTTGTTTCCTCAAAATGTCCATTATTCATTACTCCCGCTCGCAGATATTTATGTATAAGCCAGGTGATATCACTATCTTTTGCTACATTATCTACAATTCGGATAAGTTTATCTTGTGGTACATTATCAAAGAATTTTTCTAGGTCTAAATCTACCACCCATTCATATCCTTCGTTGATTAGTTCTAACGCTCTATCTATTGCATTTTGACATCTTCTATTCGGCCTAAATCCATAGGAGTATTCACTGAATGTTGGCTCGAATATAGGTGTTAATTTTTGTACTAGAGCTTGTTGTACTATTCTATCAACTACCGTTGGAATGCCTAGTTTCCTTATTCCACCATTTGGTTTTGGTATCTCCACCCTTTTTACGGGAAGTGGTTGATACTCACGACTTAAGATTTGATGGATTAAGTCTTTGCCGTGGACTTTCAAGTATTCTCCTACTTCTTCACAAGTCATTTCGTCTATGCCTGAGGCACCTTTATTTCTTATAACTTGTTTATAGGCTTCATTGAGATTGTCTTTAGATAATACTTCTTCCATCAATTTCATAGTTTTGTGTTTCCTCCTTTTGGTTTGTCTATCATCACTATTTTCGATTTACTTTTTCATAGTTACGTCTACTACTTTTCATCTTTCAAGTTAAACAGACACTTCCATTTGTACTTTACAAAAGGTTCATTTATTCGGTCCTTCCGTTTTCACGTACTACGACCTCTGCTGACTTCTTGGAGCTAACCTTTTTCGACTTTGAGTTTCCTCAAATCTCCAAGACCTCACGGGGTAAGTTACATATCTTTCTAGCCTTGAGTACTTGATTTACTAACTAACTATTACGGTCGTTTGTGATTTTAATATGTTATGTTATTTCATCACTAATTAGTTGCCTTTTATCAAGTTTCTTTCCGTTACCCAGTCTATTTGCTACACTCTTCTTTCATCCCATACCTCACGATACTAGACTTGAGTTTCACTATGTAGTTATAACGACTTTCCTACTCGGGACTTTCACCCTTTAGATATATAACATGCCCGTCACACATAAAAAAAGAAAGCATAAAACTGCTTTCTTCTTTTCTTAGCGCTCTAAAAGTTGGATTACATGAGTTATTTATGATTCTTTTTTATGTTAAAAACGTATAAAGAATATTATTTTTCTCCTTCTTTTTCATCTAAAGTTCAATTATATTCTTTAATGACATCGCCAATAATTTTCTCATCTAATTCAATATCAAAATGAGTTTCTCTTTTTAATTCAATTTAACATATCATTGATATTTGAAATTTGTAAATTACATTACCTACCTTCTAATTAAAAACATTTCATGTCTTCTATAATGACCATATGACGAGTTTCACTATGATAAGTAATTAAAACGCAATCGGAATTGAGTGTATACGTGGACATGTTGTTATATTCGTTAAGAACTGGATTATAGAATAAAAAATATTGGTACTGACTCATATTGATTTCACTTAAGCCAAGTATGAAACTATAAGAATAGGAATTTTCATTCGTCCATTTTCCACTATTCTTTACTTCGTCTAATAAACAAAGATTTTCTTCTTGATTTAAAATTTGAATATAACTTTTGGTATTAAAGCCTAAAGTCGAGGTCACAATTTTAACTTTATGGGGTAAAGAAATATGCACTTTTTCTTCTATCGTTTGAATACGGGTTTTATCTTGGCTAATAGAAAAAGATAGTTGCGTAAACCCAACAGCGAAAATAGAACTAATCACCATAAAAAAGATGATGAATTTTTTTATTATTTTTTGTCCTTTTTTCACGCATGGATTTTTTACATAAAAACGTAAGCATATAACAAATAAGAGAAATGGAATATAAGAAAGCCAAAAATAAAGTAAATGGCCTACGTTTCCAAAGAAAGAAAAATGATGATAAATTGCTAGTCCTATCCAATAAAGAAATAGAATTGATACACTAGCGATAAATAACTTTTTTCTTTTTTCATCTTCTTTTTTAGAAATATTATCGGTATTTTGGTAATTCATTTGCTCCATTTCTATTCTTCTCATTAGCGCATTGATTTCTTTTGGCTCCTTACCGGTAATCATTTCTATAAGAGTGTAAGGATAATGTGTATAAAAAGTATATACACCATCAAAAGTAGCAATTTGAAAAATAACTAAATTACTATTTTTTTGTACTTTATAGGAATAGAAAATGATTTCTTTTCTTGCTATTCTAACTTCTTTATTTCGCTTATGCAAAAGTAAACCATCTTTAGAAATCAATAATTGAAAATGACCTAAAGCATAGGCCTCAAATATCATATAACCAGTATAAAAAAGAAAAAAGGCCCAAATAAAAATGATATTAATCAAAGCCATTTTCCCATCTGTTGAGTAAAGAGCATAGAAAAAAAGAACAATCATGAAGCATAACATAGCGCCCCGTGCTTTCAAATTTTTCTTTTTTTCTTCTTTTAAATGATCCTGAATAATATTCATTGTCCCTTCTCCTAATAATATGGGGTAAAGAAAGCATCTACTTCTTGTTGTATATAAAGACTTCCTTTAATTTGATTATATCCGATAAAAATATAATCCATTTTTATTCTTTCATTGATTTCTGGATTATAAATATTATCACTGATGTTATAGAACATATAATATTTCATTGCACCAACTTTACGCTCATTTATTGATAGTTTTTTTACCACCGATTTTGATAAGGTGGTCGACCATTGATTACTATTTAAAAGATTTTGCTCAAATTCTTTCTTCTCTTGTTTGGAAAGAATGCGAATATGAGATTCAATTTTTGTATTATTCTGATTAAAAGTAAGAATTTTCACTTGATGAGGTAAAGAGACATGAGCAATATCTTCAATCTCATTTACTCTTTCAACATGAGTATCTCCAATGAGTCGTGTATTATGTTGAAGGCATGCAACTGCACTAATAGAGCCAAAAATAGTTAAAGCCAAAGCTAAAATAGTGGAAATAACAATGGGTAGTGATTTCTTTTTTTCTTTTAATTGAAAAACAAATGAGATAATAAAAAAAGGAACCGCAATTAAAAGTATCCATCCATATCGAAGCATTGCACTAAAACCAAAATGATATATGTCGGCAAGAATAAGAACTAGAATAACTAAAGCAAATGTTATTCCAAAAGTAATATAAAATATTTTTCTTTTCTTTTTATCTAGAAGTGTCTCTTCATCCGTTTTAATGGTAGAAAAATCTACATTTTCACCTTTAAGAACTTTTAAAACGATATTGTAATAGCTAGTAAAGAAAAAATAGGTTCCCTTGGAAGTTTGAACTTGAAAGCGATATACTTTTTTCTTTTTATCCACCAATTTAGTTTGATAATTAATGATTTCATTTATTGTTATTTCATTTTTTTTCTTTCCTCTATTAATGATTATTTTTTCTTGCGATATTAAAAGATTATATTGAACAAATAAAATGGGATTAAAAATGGCTATAGTTATAAACGCAGCTATTCCAAACATACCAAAAACACCGATGTAATCTAGTTTTCCCAAGTCACATAAATCCATAAAAACCAAAACTAAGGAAAGTATTAATCCTATCCCAATATTAAGTAAAAAAGATTTCTTATATTCGCTCAGACAATCAATAAAACATTTCATAAATTCATTCCTTTCTTCGAGTACTTTAAAATTTAAAAACTATATGTTTTATTCTTTTTATTATTGATAAACAAGAATAGGAAAATAACATACCCTATTGCAAAAACAGGATTAGTTGCTAAAGCAGCAGTCTTAACTGCAGATGCTGCAATAAGAAATATAATACTTGCTGCTATCGCAAAAGTAAGAATTGCCATTGGATGTATTGTAAGTGTGAATTCATTAATTTCATTTTCAGTTTTTATCCCAATGCCCAGACTTATTCCGTCTTTTCCAATTCCTAAATTCAAAGAAATTAAGGAATTTAATTGAAAATTAAGATTAAATGAATTTTTTGAAAGCGACACAGAAATACCAAGTTTTTTTGATACATCTATTTCAATACCTGCGTTTGATCCATCATTTCCAGTATCGGTAAATAAATATACTCCATTAGTTTCATTCATTTCAATTGTTTGAGAATGAGTAAAAGAAAACATTACATTTTGATATATTGTGTGAGTATTATGCATTAGAACTTTAAAAAAACTTTTTGGCAAACCAGCTATATGAGAACCTGTAACGTTTTTAATACTCCTAACCGATTTAAGAGAAGAAACAGGTTTAAGATTCATGCATTGAGCATTAACTGACTTTTGTACAATATTTGATATAAATATGAATAAATTAATTTCATTAATTGATTCTAAATGTAAATCATCTATATTTTTAGGACTTAAAAATCTTCTCCAACTCGGAACATAAAAACGTGAATTTAGCCAATAATATTTTGTCTCACTATCATAATAATATCCTTTATAGCGCATTGGGTTAATTGCACCAATGCTATCATCTTCATGCGTACTTCTTATGTTGCCAAAAGCGTCATAACTATAATTTGCAACTTCATTTCCATCTCTATCGATAATGCCAGTAATTCCTAATAAATCCCATCGATAGTAATATCTTGTTTCGACATTATCTTTTCGATAGATAAAGAAGGATAATCTTCCATCTAATCCATAGAAATATTGTAATTGATATCCTTTTGAATGGGTTTCACTTTGTAATTGTCCACCTACATAACTATAAATGATATCATCAATGGTTTTAGAAGTTCCATTTTCTGTTTTTGTTTCTTTAATTAATTTTCTTCTTCTTGTACCATCATCATTGTATTCATATTGGATAGCATATTCCCCATCCACTATTAACTTGATTAATCTTGAACCTCTCCATGAAAACTTCATCTTTTCAACTTGAGTTGATGAATTATAAATTCTTTTTACATATAAAGGATTAGTTTCTTCATATTCAAGAACATCTGTTCCCACACTTTCTAATCGATCTTTATATAATGTTCCATATGTAAATCTAGTAATAGTATTCGGTATAACCGTAGTAGAATTCTTATAATACTTAATCGTTTTAATATTTCCATTATTATCATATTCATAAGCATCTCGTTGTCGAAAAGAATAGTTTTCTTCTTGTAAGAATCCTCTATCATCGTAACTATAGAATATTCCTGATATTGCTATACCATGAGTTTGACTTGTCATTCTTCCTAATGCGTCAAAGGTATATACATTCGTAACTTCATTATCTCCATAAGTATCAACTTCTTTTGAAATGATGCCACTTGTTCTAGTTTCGGTACTACCATTTTCCGTTACAGTACGATCTTCATACGTATAAGTCTTCTTTAGAACAACTTTTCCATTATCTTCTATTTCGGTGCTTAATACTCTTCCTAATCGATCGGTTTCAGTCGTCTCTCTAATTCTCTTAAGCAATGATTCATATTTAGAATACTCTCCTTCTCCATAAAGAAAATTGGCTAATAAACAATTCGTGTTTTTCGCTGGAGTGATATTTAGCTTTGAGTATAAGGAATTAGATTGATAATTAACAAAACGAGAATTGTTTATGATTAAATACATACGAATCATTCCATTTTCTCTTGACAAACCAAGTTGGAATTTATTCCAAGTACCTTTGGTTATTTTAAGATAAGTATTTGTATCATTCGAATTACCAAAATTATAATAAACGTAATATTGATTTTCATTTATGTCATCTTTTTTTACAAAAATTTTTAATCCTTCTGTAGCAAGAATGTTGAAATCATTAGTGGTTTCACTTTCTAAAACTTTAAAATCAAAAAGGATATTTGCTTTTCCTGATTCAAAAGGAAAATCTATAGTTTTACATAACATACATTTCCCAGCATCAAATACTTCTTGTCTTAAAGTTTCATCATAAGAATAATAACTATTATTTGCTTTATAATACTCTTCTTTTGGAGTAAGCTTTACATCACGATTTCCTTTAACTGAAGTGACACTACCACTCAATGGGAAATAATCCCAGTTTGTTAAACCACTTGTTTCTTTAATTCCTAAAACAGTATGTTTAGTTTGTACAGCCTCTTGTTTCCAAGTGCTTCCTTCTTTTTCTACTTCTAACAAATTATGATATAGTCCGTCAATATAGCGACAGATATCCTCTAAAGAGAAATCTGTATTTGCTACCATTAAGTTAGTATACCATCCGTATGCTCTATACAATACGCTAAGTGTACTCCCTTGTTCAGCATAGCTAACAGAAAAATTTTCACTTAATGAAATAGAATCATTATAAGTATATGAGGTAATATTTTTATTAACGATGATAGAAATTATTGTATTGGTTTCTTCTTTTTTTAATTTTACTCCTAAATAATTCCATTCTTTTTTTAATAACTTTGATGAAATATTGCAAATAAGAGTGGAAGAAAGAGGATTATGCTTGAATAAACAAAGACTAACACCTTTCTTTTCTAACGTAATAAAGTCAGAATCGTTTATTCTTACACCGAATATGATTCGATAATTTTTTTCATCATCTATATTTTCTAAAAAATGATATAAGCAACCCACATATATTGAGTCTGTTTTATTTTCCAAATAATAAGATAAAGTTTCATTTCCATTATTTTCTACTAAGTAATAAGGAATTCTTCCTTTTTTTTGAATACTAATATAGTCAGATAACCCACCATTATTTAGAATATTTGACATACTTCCATCTTCATTTTCTTTTCTTAATCGAGTACCATAATTCTCGCTGTTGGGATCTTTTTCAGTGAAAAAGCAAGAATAAAACTCTTGGAATACACCATTAATAATTGCACCTGGCGATCTTCTCGTTGTTTCATCATATTGGCTATTATATTCAAAACTATGTTCACCATTCGGTGTCAT
>ERZ808275.294-NODE-294-length-23253-cov-19.388482_pt1 | contig 23253 bp, 27 predicted proteins | sample MGYA00520894_ERZ808275 | MGnify/ENA primary metagenome ERZ808275 (study PRJEB31516, sample SAMN03275598) | gut metagenome | biome: mammalia-associated habitat; material: feces | host: Papio cynocephalus | place: Kenya | collected 2012-08-03 ...
ACACCGGTTGGGATTTCGTGTATGTGTACCACATGGCTCTTGCTGATTTCTACGCCTCATCCATCATGGACGAGAAAACGCTAGCTCAGTTTGTAAAAGACTATGTGGATGACGAGGATCAACAGGATGGTTTCATCTTCAACCGATTCTATGCGGATTGCTCGCTGAATGGTGTGGGCATTCCATGGGATGAAATATTGTAGAATATATGACAGAGCAGGAGATTTATCTGGAGAGGTATGACTGGACAGTGCATGTGCTTTATGATGTAAGGTCTAGGGATGCTATGTATGTAAGAAGGTGTCTTCGGGATTTGGGATGCAAGGGTGTTCCTCTCGAAGATGCCTCTAATCTCGTGCTCAGAGGTGAGGCTAACAAGGGCTTGACTTATTCGAATGTTTCTTTGCGAAAATCGGTTGTGGCTATCGGGTTGACTACTTCGTCTGGGGAGTATGCCAACAGTCTCAGCCACGAAATGCTGCATGTGGTTCAGCATATATCCGAGTATTACTTGATAGATATGTATGGAGAGGAGGCTTGCTATTTGATGGGTGGATTGATGCAAGCGAGCGGTACCATGATAGGTTAATTTGCTCTAGTTAGTATTGCATAAAGAGAAATAAATAAGGTGTAGCACTGCATTGAGCTACACCTTATTTTATTGTGTGTGAAATCAGCTACTTAGCGGACTAATGGTCGATGCACACCTTAAATGTTTGTAACCCAGCCTCATTAAGTTCTTCATTTAATATATTAAGTGCATCAATGAAAAACTTGTCTTGAGGAATTTCGGTATTTTTTCCAAAGTTCATTGAAATTAATCCTTGATAACTTGTTTCTACAATATCCACAAGCAACTTCGCTAACTACTACTTTGTATATTTTACATTTTTAAAATATACATTATACCCTAAATCTACGATTTTATTAATATATGTAGTTATATCTGGAAAATTTGATTTCAGAGTATTCAAATCAGCAAAGATATTTATCGGTTTATTTGTCAAACTGCCAGCAATGCAATTCTTCTGATTTTTAAAATAATTATATATATTGACAGTATTAACAAATACAACACCATTATTACCGAAAGAAGATACAGTTAAAACAGGTGTGCCTGATGCCCGCTCTGATGGAGCCAATAGCTGTTCTCCATTTGTGACAATGTTCTCGACATTTGGGCAGTTCTCACTAATCAACTCCAACAAATGGCACCAACCATTTGAATCTTTTGCTACAAACTTTCCATTGTTAACATTTATCTTTTTTAAATGCTTGTATCTTACCAAATCTTTTATCCCACCATTTCCATTAAAAACATTGAAATAAATAGATTGCAAATTTGGCATATCTACACAGTCTTCGCCAATGTTGAAACCATCATTAGCTAATATATCTGACCATTTGCAGAACCCATCCAGTTCCATATAATTCATTGGAGAAAATGAAAAAAAGTTCCCCTCAATATACTTACTAACAAGAGGCTCTCCGACAGAGCTGATATAAACTACACCTCCATCAGTTGTCTTTTCTGTAATACCAGATACATTCTTATCATCATTGTTTATACCAATGTAACCACCATTTATCATTTTGATTTTTACCCCTGATGGTATATCATATAAATCTTTGCATGGTTTATCCCCACCAATAGGGTTACAATGAATATATCCGATGTATGGTAGATTATTATTTTCTACTACATTCCCTAATTTTGTTACTAAACACTTTCCCATAATCTTTAAATATTATATTTAAAATTTTTATCTGTTATCTCTATTTTCTTTGATATAAACTCCGAGAGCCTATATATGCTATCATATCCAAAGCCAAGCTCATTTGGATATGTGTTGTAAAATTTTTTAAGAGGTGGTAATGTAGTTGTCTTCTTGGCTTTAAACTCATAAAAGTTAGTTACTCCATATAGGCAAGTATCACCTTCATTATATGAAGTACCTTCTTTCCATGACACATCTTGCCAGAATTGCGTGTTGCTTACATCATTACCATTATTTCCATCAACAAGTGACTTATAAACTCTGGATTCTTTACAACAATACTGACCTTTTGAATATACAGTATTATTGTTGTAGTCAGATGTCATATCATTCATTTTGATATATCCTCTTCCTGTTCTTTCCCAATCCTCCTCATTAATTTGGGAAGTTCTAAATCCTGGAGATTCGTTCCATTTCTTAACTTGCAACTTTAAGTTATCTGTTCCTATTCTTTGACACCAAGATAGATACTTATTGAATATGTTATCATAATCTATGGTTCTAGAATCCCTTAATATCTTATATCTAGTATTAATATCGTCAGCATAGTATTTGTAAACATATCCTAATGGCGTATCCAACTCTGTACCAAAAATATAATCTATTGGGTCACCAACAAATGCGCCTGTCGCTCCTTGAATGCCCCAACAACTATCTAGGTCATAGGGATTAACGCAAAGATGTATTCCGTCCCAAGTTGTCCACTGCCAATTTTTAAAGAAACTATCTGTATTCTGTGTTATAATGATAAAAATAAAGTAGTCTATCAAACTTGGCACATCGAATCTAGCTTCTATAGCCTTTTTGATGTTTTCTATATCACTGGAATTGGCTTCGATGATGGTCTTTATCTCTCCAAGATAACCACTCATTTTTTGTAAGGTTTTCTTAACCTTGGCTGAAAGAACATGCTTTTTATTTGAAGAATCATATTTCTCTGAATCTTCACCCATTATCTCGGAAGGATGATCTCCATCATAGGCATCACCAGATGTGGTAACTAGAGATTTCGGATTTCTTATCTCAAACATTGTCCAGTTTATTTTCCCACCAAAGAAGGTGCCACCTCCAATGCTGCCGTCAAGATGAATGTCATTTGCATCACTTTTGTCCATTTTATAATTATCTCGATGCTTTTTAAGCTGCCAACTCATGACACCATAAAACTCATCGTTAATATACAATAAACAAGGGAAACCCATTGGAAAACATAGAGCTTCTGTACCAAAGTTATCTAAGATATTATCATACTCCTTGACATATCTTTTATATGGTCTGTCATTTTTAATTCCTCTTGTCTTCACAATATCATTATATAAAGAATAAGCTGTTGGAGCTATACCTTTTGTTATATCCATATAGTATGCTTTTAGATGGAAAGAATCTTGTGGTACCCAATTCCCTATTTTCAGAGAAAATGTATCATCACCTTCCCAATCATCATTGCATATATCTATTGCAAAATTCTTCTGAGGCATTGACAGCGAAGTGTTACCTTGAAGATTCAAGATGATTTTCTTTTTGAAATATATGCCATCCATACTACGAAATGATATTTTAGCGTGTAAATTATCATTCTTTGAGTATGGAATATAAGGCGTTTCAATATTAACAATAGCCAATCTTGGCTCATCAATTCTTGCAGAACTATTGTCACTTAAATCTACAGATGATGCAAGGCTGAAACCATTTTTTTTAAAAGCATCCGAAATATTTTGAATACTATTACCTTGAAGGTCGAGATTTGAGACTTTGAGTTTGTCAATATTCATCTTAATCTCATGTTTCTCACCATCTGAATTTCTTTCAGAAAGCACCTTGCCATCTGCATCAGTGGTAATCTCCATTCTCCCCTCGGGGTCTTCGATATGCTCAAACTCTGTTGGGATAGTCTCGGACTTAACTTTGTGGATATAGTGGCTGCCATCGGGATTTGTGAAAGAAAGCACCTTACCATCTGCATCTGTCTCAACTGCAAGATACTCCTCGTTCTCTTGCAAGGAGAAGACGGAAAGAAGCTCTTGAAGGCTTGCATCTATTGTTCCTACCTCCTCCTGCAAAGTTGCCACATCTGATTGAAGCTGAGAGACAACTTGCTTCAAGGCATTGACTGCATGAATCTCACCAATGATTTCTCCGTCTCTTCTGATACCAAGTAATACATGGTCTGCTGCATCAAGCCAGACAGCAAAGAACTCCTCGTTCTGCTCTACGTGGTACATTTCATTGAGAGGGAAGTATGGCTTGCCTGTCTCTCTATAGATACAAAAAAGCAATCTATCCTCACTGTCTGTGATGCCATAGATGAACTCTTCGTTCTCTATTACCTTGAAACACTCCTTCACCTCGTCTTCAATGAGGGACTTGCCTTCCTCCTTGTCAACCTTGGTGTCTTGGAGATTCTTAATCTCGTTGTCTTTGAGCGACTGGATGTTGCTGTTCAAGGATTCCGTCAACTCTGTGCGAAGCTGGGCTATGGACTCTTGAATGGCGGTATCGGTGGCGATAAGTTCCTCTATCTTCTTTTGGATAGGGCGAGGGATGCCAACAGACCAGTCGATGCTACCATCCACACGGATGCCCCAAAGAAACTTACCTTCGGCATCGGTGTAGGCACGTAGCCACTCCTCGTTGGTCTCGTAATGACCAAGGTTGTTAACCAACTCGTCAATAGCATTCTGGATATTCTGGGCATCCAATCCGCTCTGGGTATTGTCGTAAGTGACAGCCGAGCCTACGGATGCTCCTCCACTGACGGCTATGCCATCAACGGTGTCTTTGATTTGCTTGGTCTTAACCTGTAGGTCGGAAATATCATCATCGTTGGCTGAGATTTGCCGCTGATGATCAATAAGCGTGGTATCTACATTTTGAATCGTCTCTATAAGATTTGCAGGAAGACCAGCAGCAGCCTCGAAGATTTGGAGCAATTCTTTGTCGAACTTATCCTTCGTAACCGACTCTGGAGCCAACTTGGAGTTGACAACGGAGCCTTCGGCAAGTTTTTCTGTAGTGACAGACTTGTCGTTGAGGTCGGCGGTCTTGATGAGCGGAACCTTGGTACCTAACTTATCGTCTTCTCTAAATGTAGGCATATTTAATTTCTTTTGGTTCTGTAGAAGTGAATATTTGGATTTGGACGGTATCGGTGATGACCGAGATACGGAACTCGAAGGACTGAGTGTCCTTGTGACGGCGGATTGGGATGCGAGGGAAATTGCCCTTGTCGTCAGACTGGCGAATAACCACCTTGCCCTTCTCTTTGAGGTCTATCTTTAGGAAGATGTCTCTATGGAGGGTGAGGATGGGCGTAACCCAAGCTAGCTCGTTGGCATCGTATGTGGCTTGAATATTCTCCATATCGTCTTTACTTTGAGGATTGATTAACGCCAAGCTGTTGCAGGGCGATGGTGTACATCTGGCTAGCCTTTGTATCGTCGTAGGCAGAGAGGAGCAGGAAGGCAATGTAGTAGACGAAAGCATTCTTTAACTTGTCGGGTACAGATATTTCTGTCTCTGAATCTGTGTTGACGTTCTTGGGCAAACCTACGTAGGAGATGACAGCTTCTGTGGTCTTGGGCTGCAAGAGAATCCTGATTGGTGTCTCTCGCATGATAGCCGCTTGAGGGCGGTCTACCGTTCCCATGGACGTGTCATCGAACATCATCAAGGCTTCATCGTCGGTGTCCTCTATAGGAGCGACTGCCTTATACCAACTATCGCCACGGACACGTGAGATATTGATTACCTCGGTATTCTCGTCCATCGTGATGACTCCTATGTTGCGTGTGGTATCGTAATCGGTCACCTTGATGGTGGAAGTGGTGGTGCCTATCAGCTTGGAGTCGGACAAAACGGAAGAGGAGGCTGCGGTGATGGCGAGCCAGTGGAGGGCATCGTTTATCTTGGCACGGATGATGTTGTCCATATAGAGGTCGTCCCTCTCATCGGTGAGGTCCGATGTGTTGTTGGATTCCTCGTCTATGCACCAACGTACCTGCTTGATAATTTCCGATACTGTCATTTTCGTTACACCTTTTATATATATTACTCGTTGAAGTCTGGGAAGACTAGACCAGCCTTTGAAGCGTGCTTCATTGCGGTGGCGAGGGTCTTGCAATCCTTGTCAAACCGCTCGTTCACGTAGGCGATAACCTCGTCGGTGGTGCGAATGCCCTTGACCTCCTCGGTCTTTGGCTGCTTTTCAGTAGGAGTTTCATTATTTTCCTTCTTCAAAGCATCGAGCTCACCGGGGTACTCCTCTTCCGTGCGCTCCAATACTACCGTGTTGTTGGCGAAGAGCAAGCTGGACTCCAAAAGTTCTTGCGCATAACGGTTGCGAAGCGTGATGGAAGGGTATTTGTTGGTGATGACGTTACCATTGGTGAAATTATAACGCATCTGATTACCCTGCTTACCCTCTAGCAAGTAACTGATATTGTTGTTCTGTACTCTTGCGTTGTATGTCTTGATCATATCTCTGTTTTGTAAAATGGGGACAGGGCTTATTGCACCTGCCCCCGTGTGATTATATATTGTATGAAAAGAAGCCTTCGTATTACTGAGCGGTGTCCTGACCTGTGTAGATAACCCAAGCGGAACCAGTGTAATAGTATACGGTACCCTTCTCGTAGGTCTTATCATCCGTTGGAGAATTAGAACCCTTCACAGTGTAATCCTGAGTAAGAGCAACCTTCATGCCCTTGGATGGAGTATCAGGCAATGTCTTGGAAGACATGATGGCACCGAGTGACTCTGTGGCAATCTGCGCAATCTTCTTAGCAGGACCAACCAAGATGGAGTTGTAACCACGAAGTGCAACAGAATCAGCCTCCTGGTGAATCCAACGCTTAGCGTCACGAACCTCGCCTCCACCCTTGGACATATCATTGGTCTGCTCCTTCTTACCAATCTTGACGTAACGACGTGAAGCCTTAGGGTCGAAGATTACCATGAAGTCGGACATGCCCATGAGATCGAGGGTCTGGGTCCAAACGAAATCAATGGAACCGAAGGTGTCCTTGAATCGCTTGAAGGAAAGGTCGAACTCGTTGTGATTGATGAAGTCGTTCTGGTGAGAGCCCTCTAACTTGATATTCTCCAAACGCTCGATGGCATTCTTGCCACAGAAAGCAAAGCAGCGGTCGTTCTCTGAGAACTCGGTAAACTGGAGTTTGGAGATAGCGATCATGTCGCCCAAGGTGTACTCATCGCCAATGCCATAAGTATTGGTAAGCTGATTGATGATACCCTCCGAGGTGAACACGTCCTCAATCTGACCGTCACCAGTCTCAGCCTTGAAGCGAGACTTGCAGCCCAAGAGGTAGGTGCGTTCTGCACGGAGGTTGTACTTGATGATGGCATCGGTCTTGAGGTCGGCAACCGTGATAGGCTGTTCCTTCTTAACCTTCTCGTAGTCATCAGTAAAGACAATGTTCAAAAGCTTCTTCTGAACATAAACCTCCTTCTCACGTGGCTGGAAGTTCTCTGGGGTGATGGTAAGCTGAGACTCGGAGGCTGCGGATGCACCTGCAAGGAACGTTGTGCCGATAGGAATCTCTGGGCACTGCATATTGTCGAGGTTGATGCGAGAATCACCTGCGGTCTTTGGCTTTCCATTGACTGCCTGCATGACTGCCTTCTTACCATTAGCCTCGATAACGTAGAGCATCAAGGTACCCTCACGCTTTTCCTGTGAGCCCTCGGCGTAGCCAGCTACACCAGAAGCGAACACCGTAGTACCTTTGTAGAAAGGTCGAATGGAACCAGAGAAGTTTGATGAATTAATCTCGATGGTATCACCCTCAGTAATCTTGGCAGTGGTCTGACCGTCAAGGGTCTCACCGCCGACTCGCTGATGGGAAATATTCCAGTTCTTAATCTGCACGGTCTTAGCCATGCGGCGAACGATGGAGAGCAAAGGAGTCTTGAAAGGATAGAACTTGACAATCTCGCTATCCCACTCCTTATCGAGCAAACCACCCTCTCGGAGCTGCGTGGAAGATGCCTGTGAACCAGTAAGGTCTTGACCGTCCTTCTTGCCACCAGGGCTAAGTCGGTCGCTTGTATTTTTATCTACTGGCTCTTTCTCGGCTACCGTAGCTTTGCTGGCAGGGTCTACGCCCTCGTCGCCAATCTGAGTTTCGGTAAGGTCTGCCATAGCCATTGCGCCACCGCCTGTAACAATGGCAAGAAGCATCAGAATCATCTTGAAGACGAACTGATGGTTAGAAAAATAATTAATTACTTTCTTCATTTTTGTATATATTTATTTTGTATTATGGATTTGATTAGCTGCGAATGTCGTCCCAGAAACTTTCTCGCTTTCTCTTGCTGGCTGGCTTGTTGCCGCCACCTGCACTAGAGAGTGTTGGTGGAATACCCTCAGACTCGGAGGAGCGAACCTTGTTCTGAATCTTCTCGTTGCGGGCTTGCATGGCTGCCTCGTCACGTGCAGAAGCGATGTCGGAATCATAGTTGTAGGCTTGCTGGAAAAGCTTCCATGTATCGGAGGAGATATTGCCTTCCTCTGCATCGGCGATAACACCCCATACTTTTCCGTAGAGGTCGTTAGCCTCATCCTCGGAGAGACCTAACTTGTCGAGAGCCTCACGTGATTTCTGCAAGTTCTTCATCAGCTGTTCGCCATGTTTCTCTTGCTCGGCAACCTTCTCCTGATACTCGGTAATCTGGTCGGCAACCTTCTTGCCCAGTTCCTCGTCTTCGAGAGCAGCCTTGATGTCGATGCCCTGTGAAGCCATCCACTCGAATGGGTGCATACCTTTTCGGGTAGAGTCGAGCACCATGGCAGCGAGCCACTTGTTGTTGTCGAGCATCTTTGACAACGCCTGTCCGCTCTCCTCGTACTTGCCGAGTGCGTCGGCATCATCGTTCATAGCCGCATAGCGTGCTTCCTTATCCTCAAAGTCGATGTCCTTGTGTCGCTTGGAGAAACGCTTGGAGAACGCCGTGCGATTAGGTCGCTCGTCTACAGGAGGAGCAGCCTCGGCAGACTCAGCAGGAGCAGCATTCTCTAGAGCTGCCTCTGCATTCTGTTTTTCAAGTTCTTCTTTTGTCATAATTTTTCTTTAACCGATTAAACTTTGTGGCAAAGATGCAAAGAAATCGAAATCGTGTTTCCGTGTTTCCGAGGCATATTATATTTGCTCGGAAACACGGAATAGAAAAAAGGCAATATGGCTATTTTTGCGCCTATATTTATAATAATGTGTAAAAAAAATATGGCAAAGACCAAAATACTGACACTTAGCAAGGTGATGCCACGGCGCAACACATACGACTCGGTGAAGGCACGAAAACGCAGACAGGAGCACGGAACGGACATGGAGCTGCTGACCCGATGCAGGAACGCTTGGAACAACCTGAGCGGCGTGCGTGAGACGAGAGCCAGAACCATGAGATACTGCACAGGCGACCAATGGAGCGACATCATCAGAGTGTACAAAGATGGCTGTTGGGAGGAAATGACAGAGCGCACTTATATGGAGAAGCGCAACATGACCCCGATGAGCAACAACATCATGGTGAGCATCTTGGAATCAATAGCAGGTCTCTATGCCAAGCAGGGCACGGAGCCAGTTTGTTTTGCGAGAGACAACGAATCAAGGCAGTTGAGCGACATGATGAGTGCCACGATGCAGTGTAACTGGCAGACCACGGAAATGCAGGACCTACTGAACCACGCCATCAAGGACTACCTACAAGGAGGACAGATGTTTGCGAGGGAGAGCTGGGAAGACAAGGAACTGGAAATGCCAGACGCTTGGACGGAGCTGATGGAACCCGACCACATGTTTTTTGAGTGTGGCAGCGACCCAAGACACAACGACCTCAGCTTGATAGGCGTGCTGCATGACGTGAGCCGAGAAGACTTGTATCAGAAATTTGCCAGAGAGGAATATGGACTTACCATCAACGACCTGAATAGTATCTTCGACATACAGGATTCTTACGAGAGCGAAGGTGGCTATGAGTTTAACGAGGAGAAATCGTTGGAGAACCTCAGCTTCGATTACAGCAACAAGGGAAAGCACTACGTGAGGGTGATTGAGGTATGGACCACAGAGACCAAGCCAAGGCTGCAATGCTTCGACCCGATAGCGACAAGTGGCAACAACGCATATTTCCGCATAGACCTAGAAGACACGGCTATGATAAACAAACTGAGAAACGACAACATCAAGCGTGAACAGCAATATGAGGAAATGGGCGTGCCAGAGGACGAGAGAGCCTACATCAAGAGTTGGGAGGTAGCAGACAAGTACTGGTACTACACCTATATGGCACCAGACGGCACGGTGCTCTGCCAAGGGGAAACGCCATACGACTATAAGAGCCATCCCTTCACGATGAAACTATATCCGTACATCAACGGAGAGATTCACCCCTTCATGGCGAACGTGATAGACCAACAGCGGTACATCAACCGACTGATCGTGATGAACGATATGGCATTGAGAAGCAGCTTCAAGGGCTTCAAGATGATACCAAGGACCGTGCTTGGCGACAGGACACCAGAACAATTCATGCAAGAAGCCATCGAATATGACGGATGGATATTCTATTCGCCTAAGCGAACAATGCCGAACGTGAAGCCAGAGATTATCACCAGCAACGCCGTGAACATCGGCACCAACGAACTGCTGCAGATAGAGCTGAACCTGATAAGGGAGGTAACTAACGTATCGGGTGCCTTACAGGGAAAGACACCAAGCGCAGGTACATCGGCGGCAAGATATGCGCAGGAGAGTCAGAACGCCACCACCTCGCTCTTCACTATACTGAGCGACATGGAGGTGTTCACCGAGCGACTGGCTACCAAGAAATGCATGACTATACAGCAGTTCTATGAGGACGGTAGGAAAATATTTGACAAGAGCGGATTGAACGTATATAACTACGACCGACTTTCGGCTAGAGACATCCACTTCAAGATAAGCATCAAGAACGCTGCTGCCACGGCTGCATACAACACGGCACAGAATGACGAGCTGAAAGAGTTGCTCGGCATGGGAGCCATCAACCTTGTGCAGTACTTGCAGAACGTAAACGAGCCATACGCAGACAAGCTTTTGGCAAGCGTACAGGAACAGCAGGCGCAACTGGAAGCTATGTATCAGCAACAGGCAGCACAGCAGGGCGGCGTGCAGCTTGATGAGAACGGACAGGTGCAGGGCGCAGACCAGAACGCCGTGAACCAATTCTTTAACTATAACAACGTGGCATAATGAGCGAGAAAACGATAAGCATCAATGTTTCGGACCTAAAAAAGATGGTAAAGGAACAGCTTTCATTTGTCGGAAAGCGACAGGGTGACAAGCAGGGAAACACCATGTTTGCAGGTGTTACCCTATCGAGCACCGAGGAGGCTATCCTAAACAAAGCCATCCATGGAGCGGCTGAGACGTTCGCCAGCGAGCTATCACCCAAGATAACGAGCTACAACGAATCGGGTACGGAAGGCACGCTGACCTTTAGTACTTATGGGCTAAACGATGCCAAGGTAGGAGCGGTGGAAAACATCTTTACCAACTATGCCATCGCCTACATTGGGAAGGTAACGCTAGGGAAGAATTATCCAGAGCTAGCGAAGGAATTTGCCGATGAAACGGCTAGCTATCTGGAGAGTGCCATCAAGCTGGCTTACTCCATAGACGCACCATCAAAAAGCGACAAGACCCTAAAGGACATGACAGGCACGATGTATAATGATGACGGAACGCCATTCAGGGGTGTAATTTAAAACTGAAAAGAATATGATTATAAAATTCCAAATTGTGAAACAGGCTGTAGTGAACGCCGTGAAGACAGCCACCTATCTGAAAGGAAAGATAGACGAGGCATCGGACCCGAAGGCTGCAAAGCTTGCAGGGCAGGAGATAGCCACGGATGACGAGGTACACGAAAGTACCCTCACGAAAGACTTTGACACTGCGCTGGAGATATTGAAGACCTTCTTCGTGGACTATCTAGTGGCAACGCCTCAGACCGTTGGCGACAATGTAATCTACTACGGCGACAAGACGGACGGCGTGGTGGAGTTTACACTATCTGTCTCTAGACGATACAACGGAACGCTGACCGATGCGCTGGCTAGACTCTCGGCAAAATATGTAGAGGACTACATGATATTCCAGTGGTGGCTTAAAACCACCAACCTGAAACAAGCTGAGCCTTATCAGGCGGCACTCGGCGTGGATGAGCAATCCATCAGAAAGTGCTTCGTGATGAGCGGTCCGATACTGCCAACGGTGCCCTACCCAACCGAGTTGACAGCCAAGGTGAACGGCGAAGGCGTGGAGGGAGAGATAACCCTGGAGAAGGGAGAGGAAGCTACCCTATCCTACTCGCTGAACAGCGGTGCCATCGACGACATAGAGGCAAGGAGCGAGAACCCAAGCATCGTGGAGATTCACAGATGCAGGGAGCGCAGGGCTTTCACCCTTGTGCCCAAGAACACAGGGTTTTGCAAGGTGCAGCTGTGGTCCAGACACAGCGACAAGCTGAACTTTGATTGTGACGTAATCGTAACAGAGGAGGAAGGATATGACGGAATTTAACTCATTGCACCCGATGCACTTTGACCGAGAGCGAGGATGGGAACCGGTGTCCAACCCATTCTTACCTCGCCCACCTAGACCTGCGCACCGATATTTCGACAAGCACATCTTCATCTATGCCAACCAACTATGGTATGACATAGATGCAACGACAAGTCTTGTGGGAAGAAACAGACGTGGCAACCAGACGAGCCAAGAGGAAATGGTGCCAACGAGCGAGAACGACCAAGAGAGACCGATGTTCTACCGATGGTTTGACAAATACCTACAGAAAGCAGAGTCCGTTCTGTCGGCTTACGTTATGAAACCAGAGGGCAGAGTGAGAGACAACGCCTTGAAGGAATGGGAAGAGAAGGAAATATGGCTGAGGATGCCCGACTACTGGGACGATACAAGGTTAGACAGCTTGGCGTCAGCCATCCACGACTACATCATAGCTGGCGCACTCTTGGAATATTTCAAGCTGACCCTCACCAGCAAAGACCCACTGACGGTAGACAAGGCAACGGACCTAGAGGACGCTGAGCTGGAAATGATAGACTGCGCCAACGCAACCAAGGCAGGGGCTATGATACATACCCTCAAGCCATTTGGATAATGTAATAAATATAGCTTATGGAAGATTTCGAATACCAGACCGTAAGGGAACTGCAGAAGGAAAGGGCTGAAAAAGCCAAGAAAATTCTGCCTGTCAACAAGAGCGCACAGAAGGAGTTCTTGCGAGACCTCTTGGCTCGACACCAAGAACGGTTTGAGGAAAAGATGATAGAGCTGTCGGAATACGACCCCAAGACATACTGCACCATCTACGCCAACCTGATGAAGCACATGATACCAAAGCAGAGCGAGGTAAGCGTGACGCATGGGCTGGACGAGGACTTCAAGCAGTTGGCAGCCCTCAGCATGACAAAGGTGGGCGACGACAAGACGCTGGGTGTGACTACATCTCCACAAATACAAGACGTGGACTTTGAGGAACTAAACGATTTGGCGCATGGCACTGGTAACTGACAAAGAAATAGACGACCTCGTAGCCGAGAACCGAAGACGGTATGACGAGATATATGGCACCTACGACCCATGGACTGGCGAAAACTGCTACGACATGGAACATAGGGAGCTATTGGAGTTGCCAGACTTCATGATCAAGAAGATGTGGGTACCGAGGGAGTGCATGCGTACCTTATTATATAGGGGACTGAGACAGGTGGGCAGTCTGAAAGAATACATCATACAGGTGTGGGGCAAGGAGTATAACGAAAAAAGCTACTACACCAAGCAGCTCATCATGGTGCTGACCTTCGAAATCATGAAGGTGAGATTCAGGGAAGACCCCGAGTTTGCGCTGTATGCGACCGACAAGATAGAAGACAAGGTGACAGGTAACATGATACCCTTCAAGCTGAACTATCCACAGAGAAAGCTATTGAAGATATTCGAGGACCTGCGCACAAGCGGAGCAGCCATCCGAGTAGTCATATTGAAGGCTCGTCAGTGGGGAGGCTCTACCCTAACCCAGCTCTACATCAAGTGGCTGCAAGACTTTAGAAGAGACGGATGGAACGCCATCGTGCTGGCACAGCAGAAGAACACGGCGAAGAAAATCAAGGCTATGTACCGAAAGGCATTGGAGAATCAGCCCGGTTGGACGCTCGGACACAGCGGTGCCAAGCTACAATTCTCGCCTTATGAAAACTCACCAGACGATTTCCAAGTGACGGACGGCATGAGAGCCATCAGACGAAGCACGCTGACCGTGGCATCCTTCGAGAATTTCGATAGCGTGCGTGGTAGCAACTTCCACTGCGCCCACTATTCGGAGGTGGCTTACTGGAAGAAGACTCCCGAGCACGACCCTGAGGGCGTGATTTCGTCTATCTCGGGTGGTATCAGAAACCAAGAGGACAACTTGGAGGTGTTTGAGAGCACAGGCAAGGGTAACTCAGGATTCTTCTACGAGAAATGCCAACTAGCCATGGACCCGAAGAACAACGATGCTTACTCGTTCCTCTTCATTCCTTGTTTCTTCATCGAGCACGACATGGAGGATGTGAAGAACGAGAGAGCCTTTGCCAAGTGGCTCTTGCAGAACAGAGACAAGAGCACAAACCCGAAGGGCTACCGAGAGACAGGCAAGTTCTTCTGGCGAATGTGGGAGAAGGGAGCTTGCTTCCAAGCCATCGAATGGTACAGGAACTTTAGAAACAAGTTTACCACACATGCCTTCTGCGCCACCGAGGCACCAGTGGACGAGGAAGATGCCTTCCGTAACTCTGGCAACTTGGTATTCAACCCCTATTCTATTGATGATTTGCAGAAGAAATACAAGCGTGAGCCTCTGTATACTGCCGACATCATGGTGAACACGGCGGTGAAGAACGAGCAGACCATCAACAAATCGAAGATAGACATCAGAACGGACGGCATGGGCGACTTGAAGATTTGGGCGGTGCCGAACGTGCTGCAAGTGGAAAACAGATACGTGGTGAGCGTGGATATTGGTGGCAAGAGCTCAACATCGGACTATACGGTGATGACTGTGATAGACCGCTTCGGCATGATACCAACCATCAAGGGCAAGCCTAGGGTGGTGGCTAGATACAGGGGACACGTAAGACACGACAAGTTGGCGTGGATGGCGGCAGCACTGGCTCACTACTACGATGACGCACTCTTGGTGATAGAGAGCAACACTGCCGACCGAGAAAAAAACAACAACACGGAAGGCGACCACTTCGGAAGCATCCTGAACGAGATAGCAGACTACTACGAGAACCTGTATCAGCGCACCACTAGCCCAGAGGACGTGACGGACGATGTGCTGGCTAAGTATGGATTCCAGACCAACAAACTGACGAAGGGATGGGTAATCGACAACTTGGAGCAGTTTGTAGACGATATGTTATGGGACGAGCCAGACAAGGAAATGTATCATGAGCTGAGAATCTATGAGCGACACGATGATGGCAGCCTCGGAAACATCGTAGGAAACGGCAACCATGACGATGTGCTGATGAGCACTGCCATCGGCTTGTGGGTGAGCGCCAACGACATGGAGAAGCCAAGGTGGAAACAGAAGGAGAAACATAGCAGCGGTGGTGACGGCGTGCATACGGCTGCAAAAATATAACAAGACAATGGAAAGAAACGTAGAAAGAAAGACATTGAGTTTCGGCAAGGGCATGACAAACGTGCCCAGCGACCTAATGAGCGACGACTCGGAGCTGTTGGAGAGTGACGGATTCATCTATAAGGATGGAGAAATGAAGCCAATACAGAAGCCTAAGGCGGTAGATGGAATTTTCGACCTTCTATATATCCACAAGGGTGCCGACTACAGGAACTATGTGATGCTGAGGGATGCGGGCACTAGCAAGAGCCTTATCTTCAGTGGTAGCTTGGAGGACGGAAAAGTAGACCCTAGCTTGTGGCAAAGCTTCGACATCACGTATAATGTGCTTGATGTGAAGAGCGTGGGAAACACCGTAGTGATAGCTACGAACGAAGGAATAGCTTATTTCCTGTACAAAGGAGGGAAATACAAGGAGCTTGGAACAGATTTGCCTAGACCAAGCTTTACGCCTTACTTGCTTGGCGGATCTGTTGGCTTAGGTGGCACTACTTCATGCGATCTAAAAGAGATTATTGATTCGTCGGAAAAATCAGCATTATACAATACAGATGGGAGTTTTGCAAAAGTTGTAGAACCTTCGGAAGATGAAGGCTTGACAAACAAAACCTCATATTATAAATATACTCCAAAAAATGATGCGGAAAAGGTCAGTACCTTTCAGACCGCGGTAAGAGGGCACGCTGCTGCTGTTATATCAAAAGCTAAAGAATTAGGGTATTTTCTGTTTCCTTTTTTTATAAGGTATGCCTTGAAGCTGTACGATGGGAGCTATGCGAGGATTTCCGCTCCTATACTATGTTACCCAACCATCAATAGAAATTGCAGGTATGTGCCTGTCTGCTACGATGAGAATATCAAAAACTTTAAAGAAACATCAGGTGATACTCGTAATTTTAACATGTATCCTTATTATGCAAAGTTAAGATTTGAAGCTAGCATAGAAGATATAGAAAACTGGAAAGACATAGTAAAGGAATTGGTGGTTTTCGCCTCAGATGAAGTGATGCCTTTTTATATAGATGAAGACTGGAAATTTTCTTCCGTTGAAGAAGTGAATGGAGAGTACTACTATAGTTTTATAAATGCGAGACAAGCTTACGCAATTGAAAATCCATTTCCTGGAGCCACAGCTATACAGAAACCAGTATTTGCCTTTGATAAGGACAGCTATCCTGCCAGAGAGGTGCTAATGCCGAAATACAAATCAGACTCAGAAATTATCAGCGAGTTAAAAAGCAAAACGCAGTTCTATAAATTATTTTCTATTGACACGGATTCGTCATATTATCTAGGGGCAGGTGCAAAAGACGCTCCTATCCCAATACATACAATAGAAAATCTTACAACGCAGGAGCAACTAAAGGTAGATGACTACTATGGTTGGTCCAAGTTAGTATCTCAAAACATATATGTGTACAACAAAAGACTGAATATGTTTAATATCAAGAGATACCCATTTAAAGGATTCAATCTGTTTCATGATGACATACAGGCATATAATACTAATTTCAAATTTTCATATTACGTACATATCGTTTCCGATAGCATGGATTGTTGGGTTAAGTCTGACGAAATGGATGAGCTTGTACCTGACGCAGCCAATGCGTGGTTATACTACCCTGACCCAAACGCAACGGAAATGATTGTATGGGACAGCGTAAGCAACAAAGGTATGCTTTTGGAATTACATCCACACCCGATGCTAAACGGCGCATATAGTTTTAACAAATTGCCTACAGATGACACTTTCGTTCCTTCTGACGATGTGAAAATTCCTACAGTAGACACAACTGCCCATGAAACAATGGACTCGCAGATTTTTACCTCGGTGGTGAACAATCCATTTTTGTTTGAGGCTTCGGGCGACAACACCGTGGGAACAGGAAAGATACTGGGAATCGTGGCTAATACGGAGGCTGTGAGCCAAGGACAGTTTGGACAATATCCATTGATCGTGTTCACAGACGAAGGCATATATGCCATGGGGGTGACATCGGAAGGTCTCTATGGCAGCGTATATCCTATATCAAGAGAGGTCTGCAACAACGTAGACAGCATCACGCCGACAGACAGACTGGTATACTTTACATCAGATAAAGGGCTGATGGCTATATCTGGAGGAACGGCGGCGACCGTGAGCAGGGTGATGAACGGAAGGACCCCAAGGAACTTTGCCGAGAAACAGCATGAGGGATTCCTGAACTTCTTAAAATCTTGCATCATCGCTTACGACTATCGTGACTCCATGCTGAGGATATTCAAGAAGAGCAATGGATTTGACAAAGACGGCGAGATTGACGAGAAAGAGAAGGACTACTATATCTACAATATAGCAGACGGTACTTTCGGGATGAGCACGATAGGCGTCCCCATCAAGTCGGTGACGAACGACTATCCAGACAACGTGATACAGGACATCGCCCTTGGTATCTATACGCTGACAGGAAAGCCAGACATCAACGATGACGAGGAGAAATATAGCGGACATATCACGACAAGACCGCTGAAACTGGGCGGTAGCATGACGTTGAAAAGCCTGAGAGCCATCAAGAACTTGGCGGATACGGATGAGGGAAAGCTGAGTCTGGAAATATGGGGAAGCAACGACTGTAAGCACTGGTGTCAGTTGCATTCTTTGGGGGGCAAACCTTGGAAATACTTTACCTTCAAATATACATTGAAGGATTTCAAGGCTGTGGACTCGTTTGCTGGCAGCATCGTTGAGGTACAATCGAGAAGAGAAGACAAGATGAGATAAATACTTTATATTCTTTTCATAAGCTAAGTTGATAACATAAAGAAGGCGGCTACTCGTGATGAGCAGTCGCCTTCAAAACATAGTAACTAACTAAAACCTTAAAACTTATGAAACATATTAAGAAGAAATCCTACAAAATATCCTATTATGAAAGCATATAGATGAAGCAAACCATTGACATTCGGAATCAGCATCGTGATGAGAATGAACGGCATCGCCTTCTTGGAGGCTTCAAGCCATCTCCCTGTCTTGCCCCACATGATACCGAAGACAGCGAAAAGAAATCCTGAGAGTCCCATCGTGGAATCGCCTACGTACATCGGTAGGAAGCTGGCTGCTACGGCTACAATGAAAGCCAAGAGCGCAGACATCTTATTTCTGATGCCCCAAAGTACCATCAGATTGACGGTAAGATGAAAAACGTTCGCATGACAGAAACTGTATGCTATATGATTCCACCATGGACACCCAGCATAAAAACCAACATGGAGGAAATATCCTGCAAGGCAAGCAATGCTAATGGATAGCTTTGGCTTCCAGTTTCTGCTTGCGCAGTTCCATATCCCTGTATTCCTTTCCATATCGCTTGCAATTAGAAAATATATCCTCTACGGTCCTCGGTGACAAAAAGAATTCTGGCGCAGGCTCACCAACCAAGAAGGTGCAGATGAAGTAAAGCGACTTGCCGATGAACTCCTTGCGCTGAGACAACTCCTGAAGCCGATTGAACAACGAATAGTACATTCTCCTTCTGGGAGGTGACATCACATCGACCGTGGAGGTATCGCCCATCACCATCTTGCGCAGTTTCTCGAAAGCTTGTTTTGGGCTGACGTAGTATCTGGGCGCAGGATGGGCAGAGACTTTAATCCACGCCTCTCTCTGGGAATGGCATCGGGGCGCAACGTCACGATATGCCATCATCAAATCCTCTCGCTGCCGAGCACTCAAGTCAAAATTGGTTTTCGTCATAAGATAGCCTTTAAAACATGCTGCAAATATACTATTAATTTAGAAATAGTCCAAATAAAATAGTATTCTTTAACTTTTTGCCACAAAAGATTGCGTGTTTGTAAGATTTTTATTAGCTTTGCAACAGTTTAACAAACAAGAACTTGCTTTTCTAAGAAATTAGTAATTAAATCAACATACGAAAAATCAAATTAAAAGATTATGAGAAGAAGACAAGAAGACCCTCTCACCGAAGAGGAGCGGCAAGACGTGAAGCACGAATTGCTGCGCAGGAAGATTTATCATTTTTACGAGCATCTATCAAGGTGGGCACCCCTGCTGTTGATGCTGTGGCACTGGTATGGCGTGATGGACTACAGTAGACATCCACGACCGACTATCCTAGACACCGAGGACAACGGGAGCTGCATCATCTGGATGTATACGCTATGCTATGTGTACATGCCATTCGCCATGATACCTGTGAGCTATTTCTTTCACTGGTGCTGGATATTCAGAATACCCTTCTACTATTTCATCGGGATCAGCGTGATAAGGTTTGGCTACCAACACTGGCTGATAACCCCGGAGCAACTAACCATGCACTATATACTAATAATATTAACTATAACAACTTACGCTTATGGACTCACAAGCATTGCTATCAAAGGCAAGAAATGCTGTCAGGATGCTGGAAAATGACGAATGCGGACTAGACGGCATACAGAGAGAGGCAGCCATGAGGTGCCTAGACTATTACATGAACGGCAACAGCCACTTTACGGAGTTGTCTGCCAGAGGCTGCATCGCCCAGATGTATTACTACGAGGGTGACACGAAGAAGGTGTTTGCCCCCTACTTCGACTACAAGGAGATAAGAGACGAGTATGAGAAGGTGAAGGACATGATACCCGACTACAATATGTGGGACTACGCCGTGACGATGAACCTAGCCTACTCGAACCATTGGGAGGTGGTGAGGAAATGGACGAAAAGCAAAGAGAAGCTTACGGAGAGGATGAGCGAGCTGGCTGTAAGTTTTCTTTGCGACGAGGACACAGCCCACCCTTGCGATAAAATTTTCTGGTACATGAACAGTTAGACGGAAATACGGAAGAACGTATCGAAAACACGCCTATCTTTGTCGGCATTAATCAAACATCAATGGTATATGACAGAGATAATTCATACTTTCCTACAGGAGCATCTATATAGAGCTGCGCTAATCATCGCACTCTGCATGGGTGCTCTTGTTGTATCTATGGCAGTAGACTTATTCTTCGGCATAAAAAAGGCGAAGGAGAACGGCGAGGCTACGACCAGCAGAGGATTTAAGAAGACTTGCGACAAGGCAAGAAAGTATTTCTCACCCTTCATGGTGGCTGTGTGCATCGATTTGATAGCCTGCACGGTGCTTCCGTTCCCTGTGTTCTCGATGATATGGGCAGGATATTGCGTGTTCTGCGAATTTGTGAGCGTGAGGGAGAAATCTTGGCAAAAGGCTGAGATAAGGAAACAAGAGCGTACGGTATCGATACTCCTAGAGAACAAAGACGATTTGGCGAAAGCCATGTTCGAGATAATGAAACAAGCGAAGGAGGAGGAAAAGGCATGAAGGTGACGAGAGAACAGATGCTAGCCATCATCGGTGATGGGCAGCGAACTGATTACTTCCTGCACTACATCAATGCCTGGGCTACTACATTCGGCATCAACACACCGCTTAGGATGGCGCATTTTCTGGCGCAAGTGTGCCATGAGACCAATGGATTTAAGCTGCTGCGAGAGGTAGGAAAACCTTGCTACTTCAACAAATACGAGCAAGGAAAGCTTGCCAAGATGCTCGGTAATACACAGAAGGGGGACGGAACCAAGTATAAGGGCAGAGGGTTGTTGATGCTGACCGGTAGAGCGAACTATGAGGCTTATCAGAACTCAGGCTATTGCACTGGCGACATCATGACTAATCCAGAATGGCTAGAGAAGCCTCTGGGGGCAGTGAAGAGTGGCATGTGGTATTGGTGGAAGAAGGGGCTGAACGCTCTCGCCGACAAGGACAACATCCTAGGTGTTACCAAGAAGATAAACGGCGGTACCAATGGGCTTGACAGCAGAAAGAAATGGCTTGTGAAATGTAAAAAGGCTTTGGACGTATGAAATGGTATGACATTAGAGTTTGGAAATGGTTGTGCATCGGACTGGTCGTAGGACTAGTGCTGCTAGCGTTGGCAGGATGCAAAAGCAAGGAGTATATCATGGTGCCCGAATATCATACGGAGTATGTTTGCAGGACCGACACTTTCCATAAACTGGATAGTGTTATCCTGAAAGATTCGGTGTATGTGTATCAGAAAGGCGATACGGTATATTATAACAAGGTGGCGTATCGGGACAGATGGCACAATATATATAAGGTGAAGACTGATACTTTCATCAAAAGAGATTCGGTATCGGTGCCCTACCCTGTGACTAGGGAACTTACCAAGAACGAACTGAGACTGATGACGCTCGGAAGATTGTTTGTCGGATTTTTGTTCTTGGTGGTGATAGCGATGGGTGCAGGTATCTGGTGGTATCACAATAAGAAGTGCTAGCTTATGGCAGAGATTTCTAAGGAGCTGGAGGCGATTGATTCTCTTCTGATGGAGTTTCACGACCGCATTCAGAGTGGAAGATGCTTCTCTACGAAGCTTCAAAACCAGCAGATGCTATCGTTTCTCCACATGATCGCCAACAAGGATGAGGGGATGAGTTTTGCCGAGGCTTGCTCTTATACTAGGATTCCTTCTTCTACTTTCAGAAGGTTGGTAAAGGAAGGAAAACTGCCTGAGGGCAAAAAGCGCAAGGGCTTTACGGAAAAATTCTGGTATGCAAAAGATTTGGATGAATACATTGATAAGTTGTAAGATAGATTTTTCTTGTTATTTTATTCATGATTATTAGGTTGTTAGTTGAAATGTTTTAAAACAGAAAATCCCCACTCGGCTGTGATAGCTGGGTGGGGATTGTGATTATTATTCATTCAATTATTTGAATTTAAACCAATAATAAACCCTAAACAAAAAATGCTTATCGCCTTGGTGATGCGATGGTCTCTGATGTAATTGGCATCATCAACCCAATTTTATTGAGCATTGCATTATCAATGCGCTTATCTACCCAATAGTCATTACCACTGCTCATTATCTTCTTTGCCAGTCTAATCTTCATAAGCCACGTTCAAATCCTATGTTAATAAAATATTCATTTATCTCTTTTTCGGAATCAAATAGTCTTGGGTTGCCAAATCTATCTTTTATTGTCCTGTATTTTTGCCACCAATGGAATTTGTATCTTACTACATATTGAACTTTATCCGTAAAGGATGGCAATATTGCTCCATTAAAGACACGTGGTGTTCTAATTTGTTTTATTCTAACCTTCATTTCTTCACCTCCTTATCGAACTTTGAACATTGAACAATTGAGATACAATCTACTTTGTTAAGTTCTGCTTTGCTATAGTCACTCACAATGTAGAAGCATCCTTTTTCGAAAGTAACAGCACCAATAAATCTTCCAAAGTAATGGTTAACCAATAACTCATCGTTTTCCCACACTTCTTTGCCGTTCTTGTCTCTAAGCCCTGTGTACTGGCAGACGGTGGAAGGGTCAACCTCAATTATGGAATACTTTCCTTCAATGGCAACACATCCACTTGTAAGATGTTTCAAGTCACCTTCCAACCATTCTCCATTGTCAACTCTCTTAGCTTTGAATTTAATATCTTCCAACTTCATATCTTATTTCTAAATTTAATTAAAAGAACCCCAATAATTATTAGCTCTATAATTAATATGGGTAAAGCATAAACATCGCCAAAGTACTCACCTACAGTACTTGGAGTTAAAAGTGATGTTAATACTATCGCTGATGCAATAAATACCCAACCTGTTTCTTTCATATCACTCTTCTTCAAGCTCAACACATTCATCACTCCAGCTTAGCTATCTACCTATAAGCTTCTTGATTGAACCTTTTGGAAGTTCCAAGTAATCAGAGTCTCTATCCTCAT
>ERZ808275.296-NODE-296-length-23065-cov-3.060017_pt1 | contig 23065 bp, 25 predicted proteins | sample MGYA00520894_ERZ808275 | MGnify/ENA primary metagenome ERZ808275 (study PRJEB31516, sample SAMN03275598) | gut metagenome | biome: mammalia-associated habitat; material: feces | host: Papio cynocephalus | place: Kenya | collected 2012-08-03 ...
AGAATTGTACTCTTACCGTTACTACCACCACCATAACACAAAAAGCCTTTACGGAAACGGCAATTTTTAATAAGCATATAACCGACCATTTCCTCAAATAAGTCGATTACCTCTCTATCGCCGCAAAATGTCTTGTTCAAACATTTGTCGAGGTCGGCACAATAAGCGTTCGGGTCATAGTTTACAGGAATACGAGCAAACTCTATAATCGAGGGGTCAAAAGGTAAGGGTTTATTAGTACGGAGGTCGAATCGAGTGTTTTTAAGATTAATGATATACTCGTTAGGGTCAACATCTTCTGGTTTAATACAGGTTATAATCTTAATGTAATTCAAAACTTCTGTACGCTGTGCAGTTTTGATTTTAGGGTACATTTCAATCATTCGTCTTTCGATACTACGACCGGCTCTTGCATAATTCTTGTAATAGCCGTCTTCATAAACATAAATGCTCTCGTTCATCGTCACAATACGCATATCGTGAATCAAAGCGTTAGCAAATATATTATGTTTGAATTTTCCGTCTTCATCGAAATATGCAGAACTATTATCGGTAGCAATTTCGTCCTCGGGCTTAAAAGACTCGTCACGCAAGATTGTATCTATCTCGTAATCTTCCAACGATTCACCAAATACAAACTGGTTAATAATCTTAATGGTTTTGCGTATCTGTTCCCGATTGTAACCTTTTTGTTGCATTACAAGAATATACTCGTACAATGCTTGATTTCGTCCGTCACCGTCTTTCATACCCTTAAACTTGTATTTACCGAATGAAAGAGGTTTTAACCACGCTGGAATGGTATCGAGGTCGTCAAGTTTATATGTACGAAGCCATTCTCTCCACTCTCCGTCTTTTTTAACGACAGTAAAGCATAATTTACCCCACGAACGAACATCATAATATAGTCCACAGGCACAACGAGTTTTAATAAGGTTTTTCATCGGCTCGTCCGACTTAAACCATAAATGGACTCCTCGTGTTGTTTTCATCATATTACAATGTATGTCCGATTCTTCGACTATGTTTTGTATGATTTCAGCATCGGTAGGACTGTCAAAATCGAATACGACCATAGGCTCAGGTATAAGTACACCCAAATTATCAAAATCTTCAACTTCGGTAAGAGGGTGTCCACCATTAGATAATTTCTCCATTGGCTTTTTGTCGCTACCGAGTTTAATATATCGCATCAATTTTGTTCGCCTCCCAACTCTTGTACACACACATCGAAATATCTACACCATAGGCAACAATGACGGCATTTCTTTCCTCGCATAAGCCATAGTTTTAGTTTTTTCATAATTACACCTTTCTGCGAGTACAGGGAGGGGTAAAAGTGCTTACCCCCCCCCCAGCACATCACTAACCTAACAGTTCGTCAAGATTGACCTTGTTGCTTTTTGGAGCAGATTTTTCGGTTTTAGGTGCAGCAGTTGTAGTTTTGTCAAAACCACTCGCCGGTTCTTTATCACCGAGTTTTGCAAAAGTAAGTGTTTTGTCTGGGTCTTTCTTACTCTTGACCTTTTCGTGTTCAACAGTTGCTTTAATGTAGCAACCGATAAGGTCTGTATGCTCAATTTCGTCAAGTGACGGATTGTTAAGAGCAGTACGAGCGAAGAACGAATAAGCGTTATTTGCCTTTTCGTTAATTTCTCCGTTTTCGTCAATTAAGCTAAATCTTTCGATGTGCTTATAACCATTTGCCGTTTCGAGCGTTAGTTCGAGTTTTCCAAAATCCTCGTCCCACTCGCAACCTGTAATCTTAAAAATATGTGTTCCCTCTGGTACGATGTTAAAACCGCCTTGTGATAATTTCCAAGCCATAATTACTTGTCCTCCTTAAAATTTAATACAGGGAAAATGATACCGACTATTTCAGCATCTTCGTCTGGATTTGAATTGTACTCTCGTACAATAAGAGCTTTCGGCTCAAAAGTGCTTTCAACCGAATTGTAGGTACGGTTGATTTCCAAAAGGTCGCTGCGGTCTATCAGCGAATATTCATCGTTTGCGATAGGAATACGAATGTCGCCACTTTCTGTCGCAAAGATACGAATACAGTCTTTGATACCGCCGTTCGCTACAGGCATAACTGCCTTGACGAGTTCGCAAGGGTCATTACTGATGTCGTTGTCGATGAAACAACGCAAACCCTCGGGAATTTCTGTAATCTTTTCAGCGATTACACCGACCATACTGTCGGGAATTTTAGCAAGAACTGTCGTTGATGCTAACCAACGGTCTGTACCTTTGGTATAGATAACTCCGTGACCGCCTAATGATTTCAAAAACTTTTCAAATTTCACGATTAGTTTTCCTCCTTTTCAATAAGTTTCGGTGGATTGAGTTTGATAGTTTCGCTAACCTTTGAATACTTATCAAGTAATCCGTCCTTTTTGAGTGCAGTTTTATCAATGGTCGTAGTAGAACTACGGCTAATTGTCCACTCGTATTTATTGGACTTAAAAGATACCTTTTTGTCGCCCTCTCGGAACTGTCGAGAGCCGTATTCTTTAATAAGGTCTTTTAACTCCTTGAGGCGACTTTCCTTGTCTGCAACAGTGGATTGAACGGCTGCGATTTCTTCTGACAACTGTTCGGCTTCTGCAATTAAATCCATAATGTCGGTGTCGGCTGAAATAGTATTAGTTCGCAAAACAGAAAGAATTTCAGCATCTTTCTTTTCGTCAAAGTCTGGGGAAATACCTGTTTCAACATAGGTCTGCCACCACTCGATTGCCTTGTCGATTCTGTCCTCAAAATCGGGGAAGCGTTCTTTAAGTGAGAAATTGTCGATAATGGTATTGTCCACGCTCGGTACAAACTTTTCTGTCGGTGTAGTGTCGAATGTGCCGTCCTTATTGTCGATAGGATAATCCTTATCTTCGAGGAAAGCAGCGACCATTACAATATCGTCAACACCGAGCAAATAAGCATACAAAGCCGCCTGTAGCGAATAATGAATGGGTGCTTTGCCGTCAGCCCAATCTTCTGCTCTCTTGGTCGTTTTAATTTCCACAACGGCAGAGATTTCATCATCGTAATAAACAAGTGCGTCCCACATACCGCCGAAAACTTTAACATCTGGGAAGAAATCTCCGAAAGTTCTTTGAAAATATCCCTCTCCGTAAATATCAATAGGAGATTTTACGGAATTAAGGAAATATGCCTTGTTCAAATATGCGATAATCTTTGGCTCAATGGTTTTACCGGCGATAGTATAAATATTATCGGTAAAAGAGTCTTCATAAGTTTTAGTGATAGCACACCAAGTCTTAAACGGAGTATTCCATTTATCAAGACCGAGTGCAGAGGCGAAACGAGTACCTGTCAACTTTTTACAGCGTTTAGGAATATCAATCTCAATATGCTTGTCCACAAATTTACGCATTTAATTATTCCTCCCCAACTTCGTCAATCATTTCACCGATTTTAAGCATAAGTTTTTCACATTTAGCCTTGCTAATTTCGGTGAAATTGTTAGTTGCTTCTGCTACTTGCTGAATGAAGTCCTCTTGTGTTGAATCTGCTTCTCGCAACATCTTCAACGACTTTTTAAGCTGATTTATCTGCAACTTTGTAGCCGGAGCATCTTTATCAGTAAGTTCGTTTTTGATTTCGTTGCGTTCTTCGTTTGTAGCCGGTTTAGTCGATGTTACAACAGGGGTTGTATCTTCTCCGTTGTCTTCGTCAACACTCTCGTCAAACTCGGGGTCGTTGCCCTCTGCTACGAGATATTGGTCTGCAAGGAAGAATTTAAGACCTCCGGTATAGGCTTTATAAAGAGCCTTGTCGCCGTTGTCTGCACCTGTACCCTCAAAGCGATACTCTCTGTGTTCACCAGTTTTCGGGTCGGTCAAACGACCGAGAAATGATGCTTTAACGAGGTGCATTTTGTCGCTTACATTGGGGATATAGACCGCACCCAAACATTCACATTCCCAGAGAAGTCCGGCTTTTCTACGAGCCGCCTTGAAATTATGCTTGTACTGTTTCTCGGAAATGAACTTGTACTTTTGGTGCATATTCTTACCGTCTTTTTCCCATTCGTATTCGTCCATAAGGTTTTGGAGGTAGAACAATTTTTCTAAAAAACTCATACCCTCCGTCTTTTGTTCGGTTGCCTTTTTGGCAGCAGATGTGTTTGCCATTTTTGTTTTCCTACCTTTCTTGGTTTTAATTCCCAAAAAGTCATTGACTCTTTTTTGGGCTACTCTAATGTAAAAGTCTTTGTCCACTTCCGCTATGGTAAGGTGGTTGTCGTTGTCGATGATACAATGCTCGGGTAAACTTTCAATCTTCTGAGACCTTTCTTGTTCTTCCTTGTCATCGTCACAGACTACAACTTTGATTTTGCTTAAAGTACCGTATCTTTCGTCTTTGGTTGCATAAACTCTGTTTACCTTTTGGACAGGAACTTTCTCTCCGTCAACGATATGATAAGCTTCCTTATATTTCTGTCCGGCTTTTGCTATAAATTGGAACTCAAAAATATCGTTGCAACCATAAATAGTTTCTTCTACAGGAATATTGTTAGCAAAATATTCCAAAAGAGCTTTTTTAATAACGGTTGCGTTATTGTTGATATTCCACGCGCCAGCCTGTGACATACCATAAGTCAAATAACCGCCTTTGACTTTTGTAGAGCCGTCTTTTTTGATAATTATGTAATTATTTACATCTTTTTGGACGACCTTGCGGATTTCGTCTTCTTCGAGTGTAAATTGTGTTCGTTTCTCCCATTCTGCATTTACGGACTTAACGGCTTCATATTCCGATTTATCAAACGAAATCATTACACCGTCCGTATTTATCTGTATAATTTTCACAGTATTGCATTTTTCGAGATACCCACAAGCCAACTCTGTTAAAAATAATTGCCCAGATATACATACAGACCGCCCCATTAAAGGGTCGAATAGTCCGTTGTATTGGTTTAGCATCGCACCGTAGGTTGTGTTCAAACACAATTTTAAGGTGTTAGCCGTCTTTTTGTCGCCGTTCGCTTTTGCGGCAAGTCTATCGTGATATACCTTTTCGTAGAACGCAGCCGATTCTATATTTCGGCTCGTGTAACCACAGTAAATCATTAGTGAGGGATAAAGCGAAGCCACATCGTAGTTTCGTATTATTCGTGTGCCTTGTTCTTCCTCTTGATAGGTCGGTATTGCTCCGTGTATTCCTCCGTAGCCGTAAACGAATAAACATTCATCGACCATTGTTTTTAATTTCATTTTGAATAACTTTTTAGACGGAATAGAATAGTCGTGTATTTTTTCAAAGAAATCAAAAACCTCTGGGGGAATACGCTTACGATTTAGATTTTCGGGGTATTTGTACTCTCGCTCGTCATTCCATTTACGCTGTGTTGCACCCAAGAACATCGCAGTTATTTTGGCATTTGTAGCGTAGAGCGACTTTGTGTCGGGTATATCTTTCATACGACCGAGAGCCATTTTTCCGTCAAGATAACCTTTTCGTATTTTGATTAAATGTTCAGCCACATCAACATCGTGTTTACAATAATGTATCGTCATTTCAAGTTCTTCGGGAGTTAAAGGACGGTCAATATCGAATGGTACGCTGGTTTCTTCAACATTAAGTCCTAAATGTCCCTCAATCGCTTTTAATGATAATCCCTGTTGCATATCGTCTTTGATGTCAAAGTGGTTAAACCAAAGGTAATTCTGCTTTATAAACCAATGGTCGAAGCCTTGATTACCGCCGATTATGTAATCGTTAATCTCTTTTACTAAAGCGTTATCTGCACCACAAGCTACGGCTTTCAATATATGGCAGTCGTAATGTTTTTCATTAAAACCGCCCAAAATACTGTCGCCGTTGTTCCGCATAAAGCGTTTAACTGCGGCATTATCGTTGTGATATATGAAGTATTTTCCGTCTGTAATTCGCTTAAATACGACAAGCCAATCGTACTTAAATACTTCAAAGTCGTAGGTATAGATTGTCATTCCTCTACCTCCAACAGTTCGTCAAGCCATTCCGAACGAATCTGTGGAGGTTTCCAATCGTCGTCACGAACTGCAAAGGCATCGCCGTGTTGAATGATGTCGGGATAGTTGACCGTTGCGACCGACATAGCGTATTTGTCGATTTCGTAAGCGTGGTATTTAACATTGGTAAAACCCATTTTGTCAAGACAATATCGCCCTGTGCCGATGCCGTCATAGAGAGAGAGTACAATTATTTCTTCGTCTTTCGGAACATCTTTCAAAATACCAGTAAGAATATGAATAATGACCTCTGCCGTCCAACCGTTACCTAAACCTTTGTACCGTTGAGCGTTACTTACTGCCTTTGTATAGTTGTCGGGGAGCGTTTGTAATCGCTCACACTCTATCGGGGTCAGCTTACGAATGATATAAAAGCCGTCAGCAAGTTTGATAGGATATTGCTTATTTTTGATTGTAATAAATCCGTCTTTTACCTCGTAAATAGGTGTTAGGTTTTTAGTAGTGGTCGGCACAATGTAATTCTCGTTACCTACTGTATTGACAACTTGCGACTTGTCTTCGCACGAATAAACTCGATATTGCTGACTCGGCTGATTTCCATTACGATATTTACCCTCACCATTGGCGGTCATTCCGATTAAATTACCGTCTTGTCCCCCTTTGTAATACTCGGTTGATAACTCGTAAGGTACGGCATACAAGCCTGTTTTTGCACCTTGTCCTCCTCCATTCGCTACCAAGTTCACAGACTTTCCGTCAACACTGTAAATGCGTGTCGCTTGGCTACCGCTTATTTCGCCTTTTGAGTTAGGTAAATCACCTACACGCACCGGCTCGGCTACCATATTTCTTTGATTTCGCTCTATGGTATTCCACGCTACTGCACCGCCGTATGATGATGTAAGACAAAAAGATTTATCGTTACCTGTTAAATCTTCTCCTGTTTCGAGAATGTCCTTTAACAAAATACCTCTGTCCTCGGGTTGCTCAACAGTCCAATTAAAAGCATAAAACCTTTGTCTGTTTTGTGCAGACACCAGAGCCGAGTTTATGTACATAAGGTCAACACCTAACTCTTGGCTGATTTGGTCTTTAATCGCTTGTGCTGCCGATTTATTGTTTTCATAAAGAAAATAATCGGGTTTGAATTTTTCTCGTGCTATAAGGTAGTTTTTGAACAATTCCCAACCCATTCCACTGGCTTCGGTTTCACGATTATTCTTTTGGGCGATAGACCAATAAGTACAAGGAGAGCCACCGATTAAAATTTTAATTGCCATTTCGTTTCTCCTTTCGTACCTACTTAAATATTTCACAACCGCTTTTGCGGTAATGACGGCAACGCTGTTTATAAGCGTTTACCAGATATTCGATGTCGTCCACATAGTCGTAGCATATCGGTTTAGTTTTACCCTCAAATGTTCGGGCAATTCTACCCACGCTTTGAACTATTACGGCAAAATCTTTTTGAGGGGTAGTGAGATACAGTCGGTCAAGTCGGGGAATATCCAGCCCCTCTTTTGCAAGTCTATAACTCGCAAACAAATATCTCTTTTTACCGCTTCGCATATCTTCAATCGCCTGTTGTCTTTCAGCTTTCGCTTTTTTACTTGTCATATTACCGTCAATCATCACGCATAACTCTTGTAATTCATCGGGCAGAGCCGTCATTAACCACCTCAAATGTTCAAGCCTATCGGACAATATGAGATTGAAATGTTCTTCGTTCTCAACAAGGTCATTAACGATACAGAAGTTTCTACGAGTATTCCCGGCAAGATAATTGACGAGTTTTGCGTGAACGAGTGTACCGTCAGTATCAAGACAGGATTTATGGATTTTAATTCCTGTATCTCTGCGGTTAATTCCTACTGTCATTACCTTATCAGCGACCGCTGAATCGGGAACTTTATAGGCAATATTGCCAAGATACATAAAAATACATTTCGTTAAGCCGTCTGCTCGGTGTACCGTTGCGGATAATCCGTACTTATGACGACAAGCCAATGACGATAAGACTTTCGCAAATTGATTTAACGATGTAGGCGACCCAGCGACTCTGTGACATTCATCGACAATAATACAATCCCAAGTGTTCCTAAACTGCGTTAAATCTTGTTTAGCAAGGGTTTGTACTGTTGCGAATGTAATTCCTTTACCGATGTTTACTTTACCGTTCGTAATGTCCCCGAAAAGAGAACTGTCCATATATTCGGCAGCTCGTTTCTTGCTTTGGTCTAACAAGTCGTAAGTATGAGTAAGCCACAGTGTTTTACAACCGAGTTGAGCGACGAGAGCCAATCCCATTTGTGTTTTACCGCTACCAGCTTTCGATTCAAGAATACCCATACCAGCCGAGTATAAAGCATTTACCGCTGGTTGCTGATAATCAAAAAGATTAATCGTACTTTTATAATCAACAGGTCTTGTATCGAGAAAATCAAGCGTAATATCCGCACCGGCTATCATAGGATAAATTGTTTTGAATACACCGAACGGCAATATTAACGCTCCGGCATCAACCTTATAAAGCCATAGCTTTTCGGGAGTATCTCCGAGCCATAATTTCATACGAAATTTTTTCTCCCACTCGGGATTGTTCACTATGAGATTTTCTTCGCACCATTTGGTTAATTCACCGCTTGGCTCATATACTGTAATTTCATTACTTATAATTACTTTCAGACCTTTCCCTCCTTTCAAAGAACTTGTTTCCACCTAAATTTTGTATCTCCGGCTTTTATAAGTCCTTTGTCCTCGGCAGCAAACCTTTTCTCAAAATCGTGTACTGTATGTCCGTCTGGGTGGAAAGTAACAGGACTATCGTTATCCCATTTGAGCATAAGTTCCCAATATTCCGGGTAATCTTTACGCAAAAGTCGTAACTGTTCGACACCTTGATTATGACAAAACCAACAACCGCCCCGTGTTGCGGTAGTATAAATAGGCGATAACAAATCGTTTTCTTCACACCATTTACGACACATCTGTTCGTCCCAACCAAGTTCGACCAGAGGTAAAATTATGCCTTGTTTGGTATGTCGCTCTATTCTTTCTGGCTCGTCTGCTGCTATGCCGAGATACTGCACAACATTTGTTTTATGCCCCTTGTGCTTGGGGCATTGAGAAAAAGCACCTTGTTCAATGGTCGTGTTTTCAATCGGGAATTGCACCACGGCATCGCTCGTATCGGAAAACCTACTATTCTGTCTTGAAAACGACTGTTTTTCGTTACCCTTGTCGGTATCTCGTAGAACAGCATTTCGTATGTTACTTTGATTAAAGAACTTGGTGAGGACTTCTGTTTTGAGTTTGGAAGTACACCATTGTCCCTTTCGTACAGGGAATCCGTACAAACGGTAATCTTGTCGTTCTTTACTAAACTGCAAGGTGTAAAATTGCTTTTCGTATGAGAGTCGTTCCTCTCTCTCTCTCTCTCTCTCTCGGGTTGCACAGATATGTTCGACCGTGATACCATATCTTTCTTTGATAATGCGGTCAGCTTTCTGCTTAAATTCGACCATAGGTGGTAAATCAGCCGGTATAGCATCTGTCGCCCATAATTCAGCGTGTACTATTCTGTCAAGAGGTAAACCGAGTAATCGTATCGCCTCAAGACAAGCCAGACTATCCTTACCATACGAAAGAGATAAAATATATTGTGTATTTGGCTCTCTCATTCAAACTGCACCACCCAATCCGTAAAAGGTACTCCGAGTGCAATTATGTCGCTTTTATTCAGCGTTCTTTTATGCTGCCGAGCAAGTAACATAGCGTTATGGTTAATCATATAGATTCTTTCATCGGACAGTTTTAGAGCAAAATAGCCTAAACCATTTCCGCACTGTTCCCAAAGAAACATTGAATTTTTTTGGTTTTCCTCTATTCTTCGGGTATCGTAACTGTCCCGAGTACACTCTTTTGCATCAATTAACAGTGCAATTTTGTTTTTACAGGCGATTATATCTGCCGGTTGACCTGTCGTTTTATTCGCAAAATTATGTACCCAAAAACCTTTATTGAATAACAACTCGCATAACGCTCGTTCAAACTCGTTGCCTAATTTTTTATTATTCATTTGCATAATGTTTCGTCCTCTACTAACTCGGTCATTGTTTCATAATAGGAAGGGTCTATCTCACAAGCAACACATTTACGACCGCTTTGAATACAAGCTCTTGGCACACCGCCTATCCCGGCAAATGGGTCTAAAACAATTTGGTTTAGCTGACTTGAATTTTCGATAAGTATTTTCATAAGCTCTACGGGCTTTTCGGTATCGTGTAGATTTTTACCGTCTGCACCTTTTGTTTTCTTATTCGGTATATCGAGAATATCAGCCGTTCCGCAGTTGTTGATTTTTACCCCTCGTCCTTTTCGGAAGAACAAAATATACTCAAATTGGCTCATATAAAATTGACCTTGTATCTTGTTCCCTTTATTCCAAATCAAACTTTTGATAAAATGAAAACCGTAGGGTTTCTTACCTTGCCTTCGTTCCTCGTCAGTTCGCAAATCGGTAAAGGTATTAAGAAATTCGATAAGGTGTATATGATTCGTCATTATGTAACAATGGCTACCGTCTTTGAGTAAACGATAAAACTCGGGAGCATATTTGAGAGCCGTAATGTTATTATGAGTAAAGACCTTTCCATCCTTATTGATTTTCTTTTGCAACATACCGCCACTATTACCAGCGTTACCTCTCGGTGTTGTAGTATAGGGGGGGTCTGTCACAATTAAATCAATGCTTTCGTCTGGGAACGAATGTAGCACTTCTAAACAATCTCGATTAAACAATGCTACACCGTTCTTACGAAAACAATCATTCATCGCCGTCAACCTCTACGAGATGTGCCTGTCGGCACAATTTAAGATTAGAAGATGCGAATTTACAAGCTGGGGCGACTCCGAGACTGTCGCTCGCATAGCTGGTGTTGATGTAACCTGTCGGAGTAACACCACGAACAATGCCAGCGACACCAAAGTAGCACGACCACGGAGTGAGTGTCCAAGACCAATCACTTTCATATTTAGGAACAAGACCAAAATACTTTCTAATCTGGTCGCAAGAAAGAATAGTGATATAATCAGTAGTTTTTCCGTAAGATTTATCGCCGTTGTCGGCAATAAGGTCGCTTTCGACAGGAACAAGATTTTTCTTTCCAATAATGTCAAGAAGTTCGCCATTAAGAACTCTGCGGAGGGAAGATTTTTCCCAATTATTACAGTTGTTTGTATCGAACGGAAGTGTCTGCCAAAAATTTGACATTACGGCAAAAATACCGCTTTCGTCTTTATCAAGAACTTTCCACTCGAAACCTTTAAACTCAAAGCGTTCGCCAATATTTAATACATTCAAATTTTCCATTAGTTTTCTCCATTTCTGGCACATTCGTTGCACCATATTTCTTCGTTTACGAAATTCTGTTTTTCGTCAGCGTGGATTTCTTTGCCGCAATTCCAACAAATACATACCACGGGATTATTTTCCGACATTCTAAAAACCTCTTTCTTTTTCGCAAAGTTTGTGTTATAATGATGTAAAATATTTTTCCAGACCGCTTTTCGCCGGGGCATCGGCAAAGGCGGTTTTTCATTTTACAACTCGCACTTTTACAGTTTGAACCCCAAAATCAATCGCCTCATCGTGGTTATCGAAATAAATATCTATTCGATTTCCTTTGATTGAGCCGCCTCTGTCTTGGACTATAAACTCACCAAAATCTTGTATTTCAAGAACCGTGCCCATAGGATAAATGCTCGTATCGGCTGCAACATTTACTCCCGACTGCAAGATAATACCTGTTGCACCATATACAATAGGTTGTCGGTTCTCGTCTGTCGGTCTTAATGTCGCCCACTTACCGCAGCACTTTTCACAGGGGCAATAGGCGGTGGCTCTAAATTCAAGCCATTCAATAGGCGGCTCTGGTTCAACGATTGTCCCATTGGTAGTTGAAACTGTCGAGTTAATAATTTGCGTAATATCGTCTTTCGTTTGGGGAGGAATACATAATCTACCAATTAAAAATCCTATACCAAAAATCAAGAGAATAATACTGATAATAATTAAGTAGGGTATTACAATTTTCAGCTTCTTTTTAGGAGATTTATTAGAAACCATTTTCAATCACACTCCTTGAGGCACAGGCTTACCATAGGTTTCCTCGTACCATTTTCTAAACCGTTGTTCATTTTCTGGCTTTGCGTAGAACTCTTGTACTTGTTCTGCAACCTTGCTCACCAACGGAATGGCAAGGTTTTTAATTTGCCAATCTGTTAATTTAACCTCCGGCACTTTTTCTGACCTCCTTTTCGTATTCGGTAAGGATTTTGTCGCAAAGGTTAAGAACTCTCTCGGCTTTGGGTGTAGTCAGCACACCATTAAGAATGTTGCTAAACTCGGAAGTAATAACACTTACATCGTGCTTTTTCATTTCGAGAATGAGCCAATTCTGTGTTTTACCGAGAGCTTTCAATCTCTCACGGATATTCATTTGTTCACCTCCAAACTTATTAAATTTCTAATCATTGCTTGACAAAATTCTAACCTTGTGTTACAATTACGATTGCAATTAAGTAATAAGAAACACACCCCTCAAAATTTAGCCATTTTAGAGGGTTGGTTTTGTATTGTCTTTTAGCAATTTTCGATTTGCAATTATGATTATAATAGAAATTTTCTAATTTGTCAAGCGTTATTTTAGAATTTTTCTATTTATTTTCAAAACGAGGTGTTTTTAGATGAATAAATGCGTTGAGAGAATACTCGGTTTAATTGAAGAAAAAGGCATTAAAAACAGCGACCTTACCTCCGCCTTGGGCTTGCAACCTACCGCAGTCAGTGAATGGAAAAGCGGAAAAATGCACTCATACCAAAAATTCATTGGTGAAATTGCTGACTTTTTCGATGTATCGGCAGATTACATATTAGGTAGAACAGCTTTTCAACACCCTGTTGAATGGACTGACCTGATAAATCAGTATCAACTTTGCGACAGCGATAAACAAGCATTAGTTGACCGACTGCTCGGTCTTACACACTCTAAAGAGAACGGAGAGATTCGTTCGGTAGCCGTTAAGGACGAGGAAGATATGTCTACAATAATGGAATTACTGTCTATGTTTGATAAACTAAATTTAGTAGGTAAATCCAGAGTTATAGCTGCCGCTGCCGATGAATATGAGAAAATAAAAACGACCTCGAATTAAGGTCGTTTGTTACAGAAACCAAAAACTTTTGGCAAATTCTTTATAATATTATTTTTCTTATTACTTATATGTATTATTTTATTCTCTATAAAAATTAGAAAAAGAAAATGGTTTGTGTAACAAAAGTGCCACGAAACCGCTTAAAATAAGGATTTTTAGTGTTACACTTTCTGTCCATTTTGTTACATAAACTTTTATTTGTTACACATTTTGAGTAATACTGCGATGTAATTTGAAAATTACAAAACAAGTTTATGGACACTTTCTGTAACAAATTTTAAAGTTTTTGTAACAGAAAATGTAACAAAAGAGGTATGTTATGAACGGTGTAATTTATGCTCGATATTCGAGCCATAACCAACGAGAAGAATCTATCGAGGGTCAAATCCGTAAATGTAGAGCGTATGCTGAACAAAACAATATAACTATAATTGGTGAATACATTGACCGAGCTATGTCTGGCAAAACAGACAAGAGGGACGATTTTCAACGATTGATTAAAGATAGTGCAAAAGGACACTTCCAAGCGGTCATTATGTACACTCTTGACCGCTTTGCCCGAAACAGATACGATTCCGCACATTATAAAGCGCAACTTAAAAAGAACGGTGTTCGATTATTTTATACCGAACAGTCCATAACTGACGAGCCGGAGGGAATTATCCTCGAGTCTGTGTTAGAGGGTATGGCTGAGTACTATTCGGAAAACCTCTCCCGAGGTATCAAACGAGGTATGCACGAAAACGCTCTTAAATGTATGATAACAGGTGGTTATATGCCTTTGGGTTATCGTAAGACGGCTGATAAGAAATTCGAGATTGACCCAACAACCGCACCAATAGTTAAAGAGATATTCGACTTATACGCAAATGGTAAAACTCAACGGCAGATAGTCGATATATTAAATGAAAAAGGCTACCGAACTGTTAAGGGTATGCCGTTTCGTTTGGGTAGTATATCGAGTATTCTTGTAAATAAGAAATATATAGGTATATATTCTTATAATGATTTAGAAATTGAAAATGGAGTACCATCTATTATAGACAGAGAAACATTCGATAAAGTCCAAGAAATGTTAAAGAGGAATAAGCGAACGACAGGACGAATGAAAGCACCGGCTCAATATATGCTAACAGGAAAAATATTCTGCGGTCATTGTGGTAGTTCGATGTGCGGCGAAAGTGGTACAAGCCAGACAGGAAATATCTACAATTATTATAAGTGTAGTGACCGAAAGAAAAGGGGTACTTGTAAAAAAGCAGCGGAAAGAAAAGATTGGATAGAGCAGTTAGTGGTTAGAGAAACAATAAACAAAATTTTACAACCGGGGGTTATCCGTGAGATAGCACACAAGGTAGAAGAATTAACCGAGAAAGAGTTTAACGACCATAGTCGACTAATTTCATTACAAAACGAATTAAAGGTCACGCAGACGAGCATACGCAATCTCTTACGACTTGTAGAACAGGGCATTGATACTGACGATGTGGGGGATAGACTTCTCGACCTCAATGCACAGAAATCGGACTTGATGAAGCAAATTAGTGTAGAGGAAAATAAAAAACCGTTAATAAGCGCAGAACGATTAGAATATTGGTTGACCGACTTGCTCACCAACGGTGATATAAGCTGTCCCGATTATCAGCAGAGAATAATCGATACTCTTGTAAACAAGATTTTCGTATTCGATACGGACGATAACGGCGGTAAAAAGATAGTTATCACTTATAATACAAGCAATTCTGGTGTAAAAAGTACAATCACACTCTCTGACATAAAGAAACACCTCAAAAGTTCGGATTTTGAGGGTTTCGCTCGACCACAACTGACAAGTTCGAACTTTTTTGTAATAAAAGAGTGTTTTGGGCTTGTAATAGAAATACCGAGTAAGACTTAAAGTCCTACTCGGTATTTTCCTGTTTATTCGGTTAATTCGGGAAGTCCGGCTACACTTGTCAAGAGTGACAGTATACCGGCGAGAGCTGATGCGCTTGCCACCATTACCCAATTTACATCGCCCATAACAGCAGATGTACCTATTGTGGCTACGGCGGTCTGTGCGACAGTTTTTATAGCACGGATTCCTGCGGCTTTAAGCCATTTAATGATTTTTGTTTTTGTCATAATGATTCACCTCCAATATTAGAATAATTCATTGACCCTTTTCTGCACGGCTACGGCATCATAACCGGCGGCAGTCAACTTATTAACTCTGGTCTGACCATTGCCCCATTTGCCTCGGATAACCTCTTTTGCGACTTCATCAAGAGATTTTAATTTTGGTTTAGAAACCTTTGCGTTGACGATTATTTGAATAGCATTGTAATCATAACCGGCTGCGGTTAAACGATTTCTGCGGTCCTCTCCGTTGCCCCATTTACCGTTAAGAACTTCTTCTGCAACTTCCTCATTACTCTTTTTGACAACAAGGTTATTTACAATGCTCTGTACATCTGCATAATTGTAACCGGCTTCGATAAGTTTTCTCTTGCGTTCCTCACCATTACCCCATAAACCATTGATTACTTCTTTTGCGATTTCATCATTGGTCTTTCTCGCAACAGTTTCTTTGTTTAGAATCGAAGGATAATCGACATAAGCATAATTCATATCGACATTACCGTTTATACCGTCCACTTTGCCCGAACTGCTGTACTGCCAAATACCGTAATCGCCGTTATATGTACATTCAGCGTAGTATTGTGCAATCCAACGAGGTTTGGTGTTATACCACTCGTCAGTCAAATAAGTAGTATTCCAATATTTATTGGCATAGATGCCTGCGCAATACCCGTTTGACTCAAGGATTCCGATATAGGTTTTTGCCATTTCAAGAATAAGAGATTTACTGCACTTGCCGGTAGAATTTGCATCTTCAAGGTCATAATAAATCGGATAAGAGGGTGCGTGTCCTTTGATAAGCCGAAGTGTGTGTTCTGCTTCCGATTTGGCTTTTTCTACGGAATCGGCATAGCTGTAAAGGTAAATTCCGTAGGGCATACCTATTCTTTCGCACTCTGCTATATTTCTTTGGAAATATTTGTCGTCCTGCGATACAATGTCACTGCCGTAACCGCAACGGATTATTGCAAACTGTACACCCGACGCCTTTACCTTGTCCCAATCGATTTCTTTCTGCCAAGCTGATACATCGATACCTTTTGCTAAAATGTTCATAACTTTACCTCCTATGAAATAACTTTCCAAGATTTGATTTCTTTGTAAATTTTGTCAATAAATGAATTTCCTTTGAGTGCTTTATATCCCTCATACAAATAAACGAAATTCTCATACTCATATTGACGGATTATACCTTTTTCGCAATTATGATAATAAATGCGGAGCATTTCACTGCGTAACTGACACTTTGTGCCGTTAGATATTTTTTTAATACTCACTATAATCGGAGTAATAATTCCTATCATTATCCCAATTTCACCTATTAAGGTGACGATTGCGGTTATATTAAGCATCGGCGGTGTCCTCCTCGTAGGGTTCTCCCACAATAATTTCGTATTCCTCGACTGTAATCCATTTTTTAATGACAGCATTTCGGACTCGTTCGATAGACCATAAACCATTATTAAAATAATACTTTACCTTTTCAAACTTGTTCATTGTTTATTTCCTCCTCTTTTTCAAGCTCAATATCGGACATCATAGCAATATAATCAATGTCTGATGTGTTTTGGATAGCTTGCGCAGTCAGCCTTTCGTTTTTCTTTCGTTCTTCGACAAGAGCTTGACGACTTGATTTGTACTTGAACATAATGTTACCTCCATAATTCTTTATAAAATTTGTCCATTTGCAGAATTAAATTATGGGTATCGCCGTAGGAAGCGTGTGCTTTCCAACTTTGATAGCAACAATCGACTTCCTCTCGGGTCATTTTTCCGTCTTTTACTCTTTGAGCAAGTTTACGGAGCTTCCGTCTTTCGTGAGATATTCGTTCGGGACGAATTTTCTTTACAACCTTACCTGTGTTAGTGAGCCGAAAACTAAAACCGAGAAAACCAATCGGCTGTGTTGCAGGGAATAATTGTGTTTTCTTTTCGCTTAACTTCAATCCCAATTCGGATAACCACTTTTCAATATCTTTTCGACATTCTTCAAGATATGCTTTGTCGTGATGAATTAAAATGAAATCGTCCATATATCGAACATAATACTTAATATGTTTCTGTTCTTTGATACGGTGGTCGATAGGGTCAAGTACCGCAAGTTGTATCAACTGTGTTACCTGTGAGCCGAGTCCCATACCGACAGTAGTATTTTCGCCTTGATTAAAACTGTCAATAATGCGATTTACTTCACTGACCGCCCAATCATCATAAACGCTACAACTTATGGCATCTTTAGCAACCGAGTGAGGTGTGCTACCGAAATAATTTTTAATATCGCATTTAAGCACCCAACCTTGTGTACCGTGTTTGCGATAATATTTCTGTAAATGCCTTTCTAAACGATTTCGAGCATACAGTGTACCTTTGCCTATTTGACACGCAGCGTTATCATTTATAAACGACCTCGTTACATTTTCGTACAAATAGTTATCGCAAAGGCTACGCTGAAATACTCTATCTTTAATTCGAGTACTGATAATATCTCGTTCTTTTGGCTCGTACACCTTAAATCTCGAATATGACGAAATTTTATAAGTATCGTCTATAAGAGATTGTTTCAAATTGAGAATATTTACCAGACCGTTCTTCACATATCCAGCTACGCTATCTTTCCACATTACATTTCTGCGGCATTTGAGCATAGCTTTATAAAGATTATCAAAACTGCAAACAGAATCTCTAACTGTAAAATCATCAACTTTTATATTCATAGGATTAAAATAATTAGTCGTTGTTTATAGTCGTACTTACTTCTGGGAGTAAACGACATCAACGCTCCTTTTTCGCCTATTTCTCATAGGACAGGGTGATAGTTCCTTGTGTGAGTGCATTGATTTCTGTCTAAACAGACCTACTTTATACGAGCGTATCTCACAATCTGGGGCGACTCCGTTACTGTTGTTCGCATTGTTGTTGTTGATGTTACCTGTCGGATTAACATTACGAACATTGTTAGCGTTACCAGAGTTGCACGACCGAACGAGCTTACAACTATCAACCTATATCCTTGTATCTTTCTTCATCGGATTTCAACCATTTACACAAAGGTTTACTAACATTCTTTACAAGTAAAGCCCAATGCTCAACTCTATCGGAGTCTAATCCGTAAACTCTTTTCGCAAGGTCGATAAGACCTAAAAGGGAATCAGTCAACGACAATGCCTCAAGTTGTTTACGGCGGCGAAGACTATAATCTTCTTTGGTCATAACAAATATTGTATTTGCTTCCCGAATAAGAGTGTATATTGATACCGCTTCATCGACTATTTTCATTGTAAAGCACCAGCGAAATGCTTTCGGAAAGTGTTTCTCGTTCTTACAGATTTTAACACTGTATTCCGCAAGTTCTTCGGCTTTAGTTATAACAACTAACTGACCCTCGCCACGCTTTGACTTAACGACAGACATAATTCCCTCCGTCTTTAATATTGCTCCTGTCGGAGCAGATTTTGGATTTTAGATAATGTTACAAGCTGGGGCGACTCCGCCACTGCCGTACGCATGGTTGCTGTTGATGTGACCTGTCGGATAAACATAACGAACACTGCTAGCGTTACCAGAGTTGCACGACCTCTGCCACCAATATTGTGCTGCGCCGTTTCTGTACTTGATACGATTACTGTCATTACCTGTTCCGGCAGCCGACAAATCGGAATAATTTGCGTAATACGGATAAGGTTCGCCCTCGTTTACATTGTTTTCCAAACCGCCGTATATCTCGGAACGAGATGGCAGGAAAATCAATTCCTCGGTATCTTCGTAGCCGCCTCCGTCAGTAACTAAATTACGAGCAGTGCGTTTTTTTACTTTCCCGATTGCTGACATAAATTCATTGTCCATATCGGTCAAGAAACCAGCCGTAGCAATATTTGAGGGCGGTCTGTCAAAAACATTCTGCGGTTTCCACCAAGCGTTTGCCGCTTTATTGCTGTTGAGCCATTGTCTTATGGACGAGTGTAACCAACGATTAGAGCCGTAGCGGATTTTATGAGAATGGTTCATATTTTCGGTATTACCGTTGGCAGTACCAAGGTTTGTACCCTCGCTGCCCTCGGTAACGCCTACGCTCTCGATAGCGACAGAACTTGTTGCGCTTTCGTATGTACTAATTAGTACCGTTGATGCTTGTTTGTTGTACGACCACGGAAACAATATTTGACCACCGGCTGGTACAGCTTTGGTGAGCGTAAACTGATATGTCTTACCGCCTCCGTAGGTTGTATCATAACCCGAAAGCAATGTGAAATTATAAGTTCCTGCGACAAGACCGTCAGGAGCGTAATATAACGCTTCGGGAGCATCGAACTGAGCAGAAGTATAACAGTCGTGCATCTGAATTGTCATACTGTGCTTAAACTGGCTGTCAGCTGGAATATCGTGGTCGAAACCGATAATATCCCATATTAACTGTGTTTCACCTTTTGTGCTGACAAATTGGTCGCCTATGGCAAAAACCTTTGAAGCAAGACCAAGGCGAACCACTTGCTGAACCGCACTCCACGAATCGATTTTTATACCGCCACCGTTACTTGCTATCGCCGCAAGCAGTAAGTTCTGATTGTCCATTTTTTCAACAAAAGTTTCTTCCGACAAAAGATTTAATGTTGACATTTATTTTACCTCCTTTATTCCGATGTTGCTTCTTCGTAATATAGTACAGGTTTACCATTTACGATTTGCAACTGATATACATATTGTTTATTTTCATCGACATTATTGATATAAATTTCTTTAATGCCGAGAGCGTTCGCCCAAGCTGACACACGATTTTGCTCGCTTGTCGCTCTGGCGGTTTCTGCCGATACTCTTTCCTGTTCGGCAGTGTTACGAGCAGTTTCGGCTTCCACTCTGGCGGTTTCTGCCTCAACTCTTAATGCTTCAACCGACTGAATATCCGATATTTGTCCAATTAAAGTCACTAAAATATCGTAATTTTCGTCCTCTGTGATATCCGTCTCCGAACAAGCTGCGGCTTCAACACTGATTGTAAATGAAGTTGTTGTCAGTTTTCTTTGTTCGGAGTCAATGACCGAAATATCACATTTAACTATTCCGTCCAATTCAAGCATCCAATATGTAATCGGAACAGTGACCGTGCCGTCTTCGTTTACAGTACCGGCGAAAGCCTTTGCCTGTTTATCTTCCCTCGCTGCGTTTATGGTAATAACAGATGTAGGACTTACCGTAATTTGTTCACCCTCGTTTGTCAACTTTACCGTTAGAAAACGAGAGTTTGTATCGTACTGTTTTGCAATAACGGATTGGAATATATTTTCCTGCGCAACATCTACCGAAAGTTGCTTTACTATGATAGACATATTTTAACCTCCCAACTTACTCAATATATTTTCGAGTTTGTTTTCCAATTCAGTTACTCTTTGTTCAAGGTCATTGTTTTCCTTTTCAAGAGTTTGTATTTTATTTACCGCTAATGCTATAAATTCTTCATAGCGTAGAAAACATTCGCCGTCTTCGTTCTTAACAAATCCTGCAAACTCCTGTGTATCAATTTCCGAATCATTTAACGCCTGTTCTACCTCTTGCGCAATAAAACCTGTATGGTATCGGTTACTCGTTCCGTCATTATACTTATAACGAACAGGTCGGAGATTATCAAATAATGTGCTGTATTTTTCAGGAAGTTCCTCGACAGAGTTCTTTTTATTTGCATCAGAAGTTATGGCGGTACTGTTGCCTAAATACCAAGTCCCCCATAATTTGCCGCCTCCGTTTCCAGTCTGGTCGGTGTATAACGATACATAACCGCTATCGGTATTTATTTGCCACGAGCCGTACATATCTCCGCCGCTTGTTCTAACCGCCAACCTTGTAGTTCCGCCTACACTGAAATAATAATCGTTTCCGTTGTCGGAATTAAAACAGGGGTTATTTGTTGAAGAAATATAAAGGCTCATAGCCTTTGACCCATTTCGTTTACAAATAAATGCAGGAGCGTTTATATTTTTTGAAAAGTTTTGTTCCTGTCCGAAATCCCAAGCTCCGTACAAAATACCACCGTTATTGTCGGTTAATATTCTGTAATTTTCTCCGACTGAAATTCCCCATTTCCAACCGCTTTTTATGTCTGTACAGACCGTTGAGTCATTACTCCAAAAAACATCTCCTACCCTTGTGGCATCTACTATTAACGCAGAACCTGCTCGGAGGTCATAATTATAAATAATTGCTTTTGAATAACCGTTTTCTCTATGTCCTTTGATGAAATTATAACCAGATACGCCAAGTTGAAGATTACCAACGGGATTCGTTATAACAAAAGCGTTGTCGCTTTGATACATATTTCCAACCAATGTGTCTCCGTTGTAAAGCTGTAAAGAACCTGTTGTCCCTATGTCTTTCGTGAACTTTTGGTTTTGGCTGTAATCCCAAGCACCGTAACAGTGTCCGCCTGTTGTAGTTAAATCGAGCTTGGAAAAATTACCCTCGCTTTCGTTTTCTATCGTAGTCACAATGAAATGTAGTTCGTTAGTTCCTGTGATAGCGGTAACATTCGTTTTTGAACTCCATATTTCAGCATAAGGTTTATAAGTGCCGTCTGCTCGTAAATATTGGCTTTTATTACAATAAAGATAGAAACCGCCATATCCCGATTCATTGTAACCTATTAAAGCACGATACGGAGAACCGCTCTGTGTTAAATATCCGTCCAAAGCTATGTTTCCGTCAGAGTCGAAATATAACACTTTTCTCGCAGATGAACCTACACCTCTAAATACAGTTATGCCCTTGTTAAAAATTTTAAGTCCCTCTTTGGAAGCATCAAGTATCAAAACAGTGTCTTGCCATATTTTAAAAGCCTCGGGGGAAATAGTGGCAGAATATGAATTGTTCGGATTAGATACTTCCATACCGTATGCGCATACCTTTTTATAAATTGCATTACCATTTTTATCAAAACCGTATTGCCATACCGGATTTCCGTTATTCCAGCCATTGTTAGTGTAAGCATAACCTCCGGCGTTAAGAGTATAGATTGTATTACTATCCTCTAAATTCGGTGAGTCGTGCATATAATATTGTTTAGCACCGCTGTTATCTGTAACAACCGTTGCATAAACGCCTAACGCATTTGAAATCAACTCGTTAAAGGCTAAAAGAGACTGAACATTGTTGTTCAAGGTGTTATTCAAATTGTTTTTTATAGATTTAATTATTAACGATTCTCGCTTGGTTAATGGATTTGCGGTTGCATAGCCACTGTTTGTCTTAGTTTCACCCTGTCCTTGAATACTTGTATTGCCATTTAGGACAAAGGTAACATTGGTAACAATCGTGTTATGTAATATCCCGTCCTTATCCGCGTATTCCACCATATCCATAGGGAAAACTTGTGGCATAGGTTTTGTAGTACATTCATAAGGACGATAAGTAAATTCGCCCACTGCGGAATATATTGCTTCCGAAACCGCTTGAAAATCGTGCTGGATTAAACTATTGCCCTCAATATTGAAAGTATAAGCATCATCGCCGGTCAAATAGATATTTGAGTCTTCATCAATAACTTGTACGCCGCTAATGACAATATCATTCTCCAACATATCCGAAGAATAGCGTTCGGAGGGTGTAATTTTAGTTGTAGTAGGCTCGTACCAAGAGAGCTGTAATTTACCCTCCCAATCTATAAAACCGCAAGTAGCGGTCAATTCAGCTACCCATTGAATAATTTGACGATATGTTGTTTCGTCCGTAGGTGCTTCGTTGATAATATAATCGCTATTCGGTTTATC
>ERZ808275.301-NODE-301-length-22764-cov-5.505306_pt1 | contig 22764 bp, 20 predicted proteins | sample MGYA00520894_ERZ808275 | MGnify/ENA primary metagenome ERZ808275 (study PRJEB31516, sample SAMN03275598) | gut metagenome | biome: mammalia-associated habitat; material: feces | host: Papio cynocephalus | place: Kenya | collected 2012-08-03 ...
CTGACATTTTCCTGTCTCGACTTTCAAACTGCATTTAGTTTGTCAGTTGGCGTTTGTATGCTATTTGTATGCTGTTTGTATACTATTTGTCATCTTATTCTTATTAAAATGCTTATAATATTAGAAAATATAGAAGAAAGAATATTAGTCCCCGTTATTATATTAAAATTTACAATAATTGTTGCTTCAAGTAATTATTTTTTTAACAAAAGGACTCCATTATTTTTTTATCCGCTTCCGACCAATCTAAATCTTTCATTTCTTCTTTAGTACACCATTTTAAAAGAGAATGTTCTTCATCATGAATTGTGCCTGAAGAAATTTTACATAAATACAAAGATAGTTTGATGGTTATGTCTTCATAAGAAAATACATCAGAAGCGAGATATTTTTGAACTGATATATCAATATCAAGCTCTTCTTTTATCTCTCTTTTTAAAGCATCTTCCGGCGATTCATCTTTTTCAACTTTACCACCTGGAAACTCCCATTTCCCTTTTTGTTTTCCGTATCCTCTTTGAGCGCATAATATCTTATCATTTTCAACAATTACTGCGCCTACCACATCTATTATTTTTCTTTTATTAGCTTTTGAATCCATGATAATCTTCACCTTTTCTACAATGAATTTCATCACGTTCTAAAGCAGTTAACATGATTTCTGCACTAGATAAGTTAGTGGCTAATGGAATATTGGTAACGTCACATAAACGAAGAAGTGCACTGACATCTGGTTCATGAGGTTGCGCTGTTAAAGGATCACGTAAAAAGATAACTAAATCTAATTCACTACAAGCAATCATAGAACCAATTTGTTGATCTCCTCCTAATGGGCCAGATTTCATCTTATGAATATTTAATCCAGTAGCGCCAGCAATTAAGGTTCCTGTTGTTCCTGTAGCAAATAATTCATGTTTAGCTAAAGTATCTTTATATCTTTCAGCTAAAGCAATCATATCATTCTTTTTCTTATCGTGGGCAATTAGTGCAATTCTCATAGTTTTTAATTCTCCTTCAGTTTTCTAACCATCTTAATCATAGCATATTCTAACTTGTTTGTTTGTTATATTTTTAAGATAGTGGTTACATTAATCATTCTCTACTCTTACTTTAGAACCCTGGTCTGTTTTGGTTACGATAATTTTGCTTGGAATACTTTCTTGTAATTCATCAATATGGGAAATAATTCCCACTAATCGATCCGTTGAATTACTAATTCTCATTAAAGTTTTTTCCGTGGTTCTTAGCATATCTTCATCTAAGGTACCAAAGCCTTCATCAATAAACATGGAATTGAGTTCAATACCACCCGCATAAGCTTGGATCACTTCACTAAAAGAAAGCGCTAAAGATAAAGAAGCTTGGAAACTTTCTCCTCCTGATAAACTAGAAGCCGAACGTTCATTTCCATATTGACAATCAATGACATTAATTTCTAATCCGCTTTGTTTCTTTTTAGAGGCAGCTAAACTTCTAGCAAAGGTATATCTTCCCCCACTCATTTGATTGAATTTTTGAGAGGCTACTTCAAGAACTTTAGCAAAGACTTGTTGTTGATAATAAACTTCAAAGCATATCTTATTCGCATTTCCTAAATCACCTTTTGCGGTTTTATATAATGCATTAATTTCTTGATACTCTTCTTGTAATGATTTTGTTTCTAACATAATCTTATGAATGTTTGTTAATTCTTTACGGTTATTTTCAATTTGGTTAGCTAATGCCGTTTTGTTTTCTAAAAGCGCATCTTTTTCTTGCTCAATTTTAGTTGCTTCTTCATTTAAAGGAGTTATATCTATGGGAATAAAGGTGTCATATCCTTTTTCTTGTTCTTCTTTTAAAGTATTTTCTATTTCATCAAGACGCGTTTTCGTAACTAAAAGAAGATCCGATATTTCTCTCATTTTCTCTTCATTCAAGTAAGATAGATGAGCTTTCTCTAAAGACTCAAAAGTAGAATGAGAAAGTAAAGAAGTTAATTCTTCTTCTAAAGTTGCTATTTTCGTTTCCATTTTTTCTTTTTGTTCTATAAGCGAAGAAAGTTGACCATTTAAAGTTGCTTCTTTGGTATCTAAATCTTTTTTTGATTCATCAACAACTCTTTTACGGGAGTCATAATTCTCTTTTTGTTCTTTTTTCGCATTTAATTCTTTATGAATCACTTCAAGATCAAAAGAACTTAGCCCCTTTTCTAAAGAAGAAAGTTCACCTTGTTTACTCGCTAAAGAAAGTAAGACTTTATCAAGCTTTTGCTTTTTATTATCCAATTCTATTTCTTTGGCATTTTTCTTATTTTTTAAGGCATCGCATTCTTGTTTTTTCTCTTGTTTTTCTTTTTCTAAACGAAGAATTTCATTGAATCGACTTTCAACATCATTTTTTAAACGATTTTCTAACTCACTATATTGTTTTTGATATTGACTATGAATATCTTCCTCTTCTGATAGATTTAAAGCATTCATAATTTGTTCTTTTATCGTTTGAATTTTTGTGAGTAACGCTTGTTCATTAGATGCTAAAGCCATATAAATTTTTTCTTTTTCTTTATGTACTTTTTCAGCATTATTCTTTTCTTCTTCCGTTATGATTTGTTCAGAAGTTGCTAAATGAGGATGAGATAAAGAGCCACATACGGGACAAGGTTCATTTTCTTTTAATTCTTTCGCTAAAGAAGCGGATAAAGACGCGAGGAAAAGATGATTGATTCTTTGATAATCATTCATAGCCTTCTGTTCTTCTTCATAAGCTTCCTTTACTTTTAGTTGGAGGCTATCTAATTCTTTTAAAAGATTATCATAGGTTTCGATCGTTGGCGCCAATCCCTTTAAAACATCAATTTCTTTTGTTACTGCTTGCTTCTTTAACAATAATTCTTGTTTTTCTTTTTCAAAATCTTGTTTTTCTAAATAAGTATCAATTTCAGTAATTGATTCTTCGATTTGCGCAATTTCTGCAGCAATTTCATCTTTTTCTTTGGTACAAGATTTTTTGTTTTCTTCTAATGTTTCTACTTCTTCTTTTAGTTTTAAATACTGTGTTAGAGCCTTTTCTTCTTGCTCTAACTGATGAATGAAAGATAGTAAATCACTTATTTTCTTTTCTTCTTCTTGAAGATGCAAAAGTTGAGGCTTTAATTCTTCTTTCTTTTTTAGAAGCTTTTGAAGTTCATTTTCTAAATTTTCTTTTTTTATTAAAAGAGCCTCCAATTCTTTTTGCGCATTATTCTTTTCTTCTTCTTTTTTTACAATAGGAAAAGCCACTTCTGCTAGACTTAATTGGGGTAAAAGCGTTTCATCTTGTTCTTTTTTCTTTAAAAGTAAATCATTTTTTGTTTCTAGATGTTTTTGATAACTCGTACGATGGATTTCTTCTTCTTTCGCCTTTGTAATTTTATCCTTTGCTAATCGAAGTTCTTTTTGAAGTTCCTTTTCTTGCTCTTGATAAGCTTTTAATTGTTCTTCATCTTTAGCTATAGATTCTTCAATTTGATTCATAAAAAGAGCGTACACTGCATCCTTTTTCATGATTTCTTTCATCAATACTTCATCATTTAATTTTAAATGTTGAAAAGCACTGGTTAATTGAATCTCAATATTTTCCATTGCTTTACTCTTTTCTTTTGCTAAATCACCTAAACGAGAAGTAAACCAATCTAAAGAAACCGTATTTAATATTTGACGGAAGATTTCTTTTCTTGTATCGGTATCTGCGGTAATTAAACGATAAAAGTCACCTTGCGCAATCATCATCGTCATTTTAAATTGTTGATAATCTAAACATAAGAGACTTTTGATATATTCATCCATTTCCTTCTTTTTTGTAAATAAAGTCGTATTATCTTTTTTTAGATAGTATTCTGCTGTCTTTTCTTTTAAGCCTTGATTATCTTTAGTTTTCCGTTTCGCCGCGACCATTTGTTTGGCGGGTTCACGATAAATTACATATTCATGTCCTTGATAGTCAAAAGTAAATTCAACATAACTAACAGAATCCGGTGACGCAAACATCGAACGGATATCTTCTTCTTTTCTTGTATCGCCACTTAATTTACCATATAAAGCAAAGCAGATTGCGTCAAAAATAAAAGTCTTACCCGCGCCTGTTGGACCCGAAATTAAAAACAAAGCATTTTGAATGGAAGAAAAATCAATGACATTTTTCCCTTTATAAGGACCAAAGTCATTCATGACTAATTGTACAGGCCTCACTTTTCTTCACACTCCTTTAATAATTTTGTAACGATTTCTTTTTGATGGTCCGTCAGTGGTTTACCATTTTGTTTTTCATAAAATTCAAAAAATAAATCAATGGTAGAAATACTTTTGATATCATGAATTTGATTGAGATCAATGCCTTCTCCTACTTTGGTAGGGTAATGTAAATCTAACGCATAAGGATAAACTTGTTTCAGTTTTTCCATGGCATTTTCAATCATATTTTCATCAAGCAATTCAAAATATACATAATCATTTGCATGTTCTTTTTGCTTTAATAAATCTTCAAAATATCCTTTTAAAATAACGACATCTCTTTTTGGAGTAATCGGATAAAAAGATAAATGAACACCTTCTTTATCCACTTCTCCCACCGTATAGAATTTTTGAATAGAAGCTTCATCGGAATGATATTTTAAAGGCGAACCGGCATAACGAGCATTTTTCGCTATCGTCTGTGGTTTATGGATGTGGCCTAAAGCGACATAAGAAAAATCTTGAAACACTTGAACAGGAATATTGCTTACGGTTCCAATAGTGATATTTTCTGAGCCACTTCTTTCTAATTCATCTTTAGAAGGTAAAACGAGTTGATGCGCTAAAAGAATATTCGCTTTTGTTTGATCAAGTTCAATATGTTCCATTAGTCCCTTCATACTTGAACTATAATCTTCATAGGACGTGTGTAAGAATTCATTAATTTCATGATGATTCACATAAGGTAAAAGATAGATATTCACGTCTTCAAAAGAAAAAGGATGTAAAGCTTCTTCTAAAGTAGTCACAATATGAATGCCATCATGATGAAGAAAATGTTTCGCATAACTCATTCTCTCTTTAGAATCATGGTTCCCTGGAATAATAAAAGTTTCAATATGTTGCTCCGCTAAAGCATTCAAAAAGTAATCGAATAATTGAATCGCTTCTGCACTTGGAGAAGTTACATCATAAATATCGCCAGAAATAAAAAGAAAAGGAATTTCTTCTTTCTTTAAGAACGCTAAAGTTTCATTCATCCAATATTCTTGATCATCTAATAAAGAATACCCACAAAGTCTTTTTCCAATATGAAGGTCGGCAATATGTAAAAATTTCATCATGTCTCATCTCCTACTTTTCTTTTTTATTTTAACATTGTTAGAACAATTAAGAAATCCTTTCAAGATGAAGCTTTTTATTTTATATGTAATATAAAAATAAAAAAGATTTTTTTGATAAAACCTCACTTCTATATTTCAAGAGAAAATATATTGATTTCCTCCAGAAACTTGTATAAAATAACATTATCAGGAGGAAATCATATGATTTTATCATTGCAAGATTTATTAAATCAATATAAAGAATATACCGATCCTCATGGAAAAATCTCGCGTATGGTAAAAAAAGGTGAACTATACCGCGTAACTCAGGGAATCTATGAAACCAATAGAAATGTTGATGGAAAAAAATTAGCGCAAGTCATCTATCATCCTTCCTATTTATCTTTTACTTATGTATTATCTTTATATTCTTTAATTCCAGAAGGAATGTATTATACCTATACCTGTGCCACATTTAGAAAAAACAAAAAGAAAACTTATCAAAATGTATTTGGTACATTTTATTATCAAGACGTTCCTGAGGCTGTTTTCCCTTTAGGTGTTGAAGTCAAAATTGAAGATGGTTATTGCTATCATATTGCTACAAAAGAAAAAGCCTTACTTGACTTTCTTTATTCACTTTCTCCTGTCTTTTCCTTAAAGGCATTTAAAACATTATTAATTGATGATTTAAGAATGGATATGGATGCCCTATTTGAGTGTAATATAGAGTGGATAATCGAAACAGCCCCTCTTTATCATTCCACTAACTTAAAGTGGTTGATTGTGTTTTTAAAGGAGGTCAAAAACAATGGATGATATCTTAACACAAATGTTAAAACATTATAAAGTTGATACCATTGAAGAACAAAAAAACGCATTAAAAGAAATCTTACAAGAAGTAATTCTATCCGCTTTATCCCGTAGTGGCTTTTTTAAAGAGGCGGCCTTTTATGGTGGTACTGCTCTTCGAATATTTTATGGTTTAGATCGTTTTTCTGAAGATTTAGATTTTTCTCTTTTAAAAAAAGACGAAAATTTTTCATTAGAAAAATACTTTTCTTTTATTGAAGCAGAACTAACCTCCCTAGGACTTCATTTCGAAGTTGCTATGAAGGATAAATCTACAAATAGTCATATTCAATCTGCCTTTTTAAAAGGAAATACGAAAGAACATATCTTTACAATTTTCCACCAAGATGATCAACATTTACATCGAGATGAAGTCATCAAAATCAAATTTGAAATTGGCACCCTCCCACCTGTTGGTGCACATACCGAATTTAAATACGGGCTTTTACCCTATCCATATTCTGTACAAATATATGATTTACCCTCTTTATTTGCCGGAAAAATTCATGCCCTTTTATGTAGAAACTGGAAAAGTCGTGTAAAAGGAAGAGATTTCTACGATTTTATTTTCTTCTTATCTTTAAATACTCCTGTTAATCTTACCCATTTAAAAGCTAGACTTCAAGATTCTCATTTTCCTCTAAATGATGAAGATTTTACTATAGAATGTGTTAAAAGTCTTCTTAAAGAAAGGTTTTTAGATGTTGATTATGAACAAGCAAAAAAGGACGTATTACCCTTTATCAAAGATCCTCATAAATTAGATTTATGGAACGCAAATTTCTTTATTGAAATCTCTAAAAATTTAAAAGCTTATAACTAACATCATATAAAAAACGCTATGAAGGAATTCTCCATAGCGAATTTTTTTAATTATCTGAACGGGCAAATCCGTTTTTCATTTGACAGCTCACTTGATATAAAACTTTAGATAAAACTTGATCCGTTTCTTCTTGCATCATCGTTGCAAGTTCTTCGTTTCCTTTATTTAATAAGCTCATATCACCGGTCTTTTCAAATGCTTCATCCACACGATGTAAAATTTCATAACTCTTTGCCATCGTCTTATCTTGGTAGCGTTCAATATGAATGATACTCGTTTGGAAATGTGGGTCTACGAGGGCGCTTAATAAGCGACTCGCCCAATAAAAATTATCCGTTGATACTTTTAATGTTGTATTGCTTAAATACTTTGGTAAAGATTTAACATTCGTATAAACAGGTATTAAGGTATTAAATACATTAGACGCAAAGGCTACCCATTCAATCGCGGCATTTTCTTTTTTCGTATAAGGACGAATTTGTGAAATATGTAAGAAACTCGTTCTACTAATGCCAATAGGGCGATATAAAGGCTTAAAGTCTTTACCCGCTAATTTAGAATATGGATCATATGCGGTACCTTGATAGTGAGAAGATAAGGCATATTTTACATCTTCAATGGTAATTTTTCTTTCCGGAACAAAAGACCAAGGAATATTATCGGATTCGGGCGTATAGTCGGCGTTTTCTCCTTCCCATTTGTAGGTGTTAGGATTAAAATAACGGCCCATATACCACGCTCTTGGGGTGTTATAGGTATGGTCTGAATCATCATGGCTACCAAAGGCTAAACGAGGATTAAACTCACCTTGAAGGCCTAAATCTAAATGATTCTTCTCCATGAATTCTTTTAAATCTTTCGAACAAATGAATTCTTTTTGTTCACCATAAGCATCATCAAAATCAAAATGGTCTAATCCGAATTGGTTCGGCATAACGACATAACGATCATCCGGTACTCTTCTAGCAATAAAGTGATGACCACCAATGGTTTCTAACCACCAAATGCTATCTTCATCACTAAAAGCAATACCATTACTTTCATAAGTACCATACTTCTCTAATAAAGCACCTAAACGTAATACGCCTTCTTTAGCAGAAGTAATATAGGGAAGAACAAGTACGACTAAGTCTTCTTCCCCAATACCACCTTTCACTTCTTTGTTCTTTTTCGTCTTTGGTTGATAGTTCACTAATGGATCAGCACCTAATACCCGAGGATTAGAAGTAATGGTTTCAGTTGCGGTCATCGCGACATTATGTTCATTAATTCCGCTGGCACCCCAAATTCCTTCATAATCATCCACATTGGGCATATAGGTATAACGATAAGAATGTTCGGGTAATTCCACTTCAACATGCGAAATCTTCGAACGATACTTTTTCGGCATTTGATCTTTTTCTTTCACTAACATTTTTTTGGCGGTAAAAACACCGGTTGGTGAATCATCATTTCTAGCAATAATGGTAGAACCATCATAACTTGCTTTTTTTCCTACTAATATGGTTGTACATGCCATAATTTAACATCTCCTTTTCTCTTACTTTTTTATTGTAATACGAATGAAAGAAATATGCATGGATAATAGTAAAATATTATCTTTTTAAATATCTTCTTTACTTGTCACAAATATTATATATTATTCGTGACATTTTTTTAATCTTCTATTCTTTAATTCCTTATCTCTTTCTAACTTAAAAAAATCCTATGCCTTTTAAGACATAGGACATTCATTTACTTTAATGGAACTTGAATTTCAGTAAGATAGTCTTCTTCATTTTCTTTATTCCAACGACCATCAATATAAATTTCACGGAATAAATCAGAATATTCTAAATGATTTTCTTTTAAATAATCTAAGATAAACCGATAAGCTTCAGTTAATCTTTGATAACTTCCTTTATGATATACTGATAAAACTTTAGTAGAAGGAATTTCTTTAAAATGAATCATTTCATTTTCTTTTCCCATTTCTTCTACGGCTTGCACATAGCGGACACGAATATCATGTTCTTTATATTCGCCATCTAAGTATTCAATATAACAATAATCTGGAAGTGTACATTTTAATTTAGGATTCAATCTTCTTGCTTCTTTTTGAGCTCCTATAATAAAAGAATATAATTCATTATGACTTTCAATTCTTCCTTCACGATAATAAACCTTTCGCACTGGTTCTTCTTTAATAATAGCTTTATACATCATTTTTCTCTCCTTTAAAAAATAGTGAATCATTTGGAGTTTTATTTGCGTATGCTCTAGTTCATTTTGTAATTCATTTTTCTTTTGCTTTAATAAGTCAAGCATCGGGGCGCCTTCCATGATCTTTTTTATTTCAGCAATTGAAAAATCTAATTGACGTAAGAAATGAATCGTTGAAATATCTTCTAATTGATAAGATTCATAATAACGATAACCTGTTTCCTCATCGATATAACTTGGAGAAAATAGTCCTTCTTTTTCATAATAACGAAGAGCTCGTATCGTCGTTTTAGATAATTTAGAAAATTCACCGATTTTAAGCATTGCTTTGTCCTCCTAAGGTTAGTAAACACTATGACGTAAGAAGAGAGTCAAGAGATATTTTTTTATTTCTTTTGCAAAATGATTTGAATGAAATTTAAATACTTTCCTGCACCTTTTTCCATAGATAAACGATCATGAATAGCGTACGGATTATCTTGCTTTAGCCAATCATCCCACACTTCTTCATTAGATTCCATTTCTTTTATATCGATAATTTTGGCGTCTTTACATTGCTTTAAAATCTTTTCCCAATAAGGAATATCATGAATATAATCTAATTGCTCTTCATTCCAAGAAAGAAGTAATTCTTCAGGTAAATGATCATGTAGATCTTTCTTCATGCCAGGAATAGCAATATAGATATAGCCTTCTTTTTTTAAATAAGGTAATAATTTATCATCTAAAAATTTTGGATCTCTACCAAAATAATTATAAGAATCTACGCATACAATTGCGTCAAAAAATTCTTTTTCAAAAGGCAAATGATTAGCATCCGCTTTTACAGCTTTTAGTTGTTCTTCTTTCATACCTTCTTGATAGAAAAAGGCTTGATTTTCATTGGGATCACTCCATAAATCACACGCATATACATGATAGCCATATTCTTTGGCTAAGAATAAAGATGTCAGTCCTTGTCCACTTCCTAAATCACACACTAATGCGTCTTTATGAATTTTAGCGTCTAATAAGAGTTCTTCACATAATTTTAAAGGGTGTGGCCCCATAATCATAGAAGTATATTTTTCTTCTTGATATTTATTGGTTAATGGATATTTCATTTTTTACACCAGTCTTTCTAACATATATTGAAAATGTTTTTGTAAACGTTCTTTCGCTAATTCAAGGTCAATATCACTTAACGAATATAAAGAAAACATTGGTCCATAGAACAATAGTGCCTTTTCTTCATATTCTTTAAGTTCCATTGTTTTAAAGATATCTAAAATGTATTGATAAGGTCCATCACATAAATAGTTTTGATAAAGCTGTCCCATTTTTTCATCATGATATTGTTCAATGGTGAGCATTTTCCGAAATAAAGAAGCAAATTCATCTTCCGTCCAATAAGTAAACATAGCTAAACTAAAATCAATCACTTGTTTCATCGTCACTTTTTGATATGCTTCTACTTCTTCAGACGATAAAACATGAAGGGGCATAATAAATTGCTCTGCAAAATGTTGATCATTTTCTTCCATTTTAGCAATGATGGCATCTAAAATATCTTGTTTATTTTTAAAATGCTTATAAATGGCACCTTTAGTAATTTGTAATTCATGAGCGATATCAAAAATGGAAGTGGCTTCATATCCTTTTTGAGCGAACAAACGTAACGCAACCAAAAGCATGTTTTCTTTACTCGTTTTCATCTTTTAACCTTCTTTCAAAAAAAGTAAACGAACGTTCACTTTTAAAAGTTTACCCCTTTTTTATTCTCTTGTCAAATGAAAATAATTTTCAATGTTGCTATGGCTTTTTAATATCGGTAAAATAGGGGTATGGAAAAATATGATGTAATTGTATGCGGCGGTGGCATCGCTGGCATCAGTGCCGCTTTAGCGTCAGCTCGAAGCGGACAAAAAGTTTGCCTAATAGAAAGAAACGCATTACTCGGTGGATTAGCGACCGTTGGTCTTATTCATTGGTATGAACCTCTTTGTGATGGAAGAAATCACCAAATGATTTATTCTATTGCTGAAGAATTATTAAAATTATCCATTGCTCATGGCTATGATACCTTAGATCATTCTTGGTTCGACTCCAACTGTAAAGAACATCAAAAGCGATTCTCAACCTGGTTTGATCCGAATTTATTTGCGTTATCTTTAACCCGTCTTTTAGATGAAGAAGGCGTAAAAATTTATTTTGAAAGTCAAATTAGTGAAGTTCACGTAAGAAATAATAAAATTACTTCTTTAGATATTTATACCATTGAAGGAAAAATAAAATTAGGCGCAAAAAGCTTTATTGATGCGACGGGAAGTGCGTATATTTTTAAGCAAGCCAACTTACCAACAAGAAACGGCGAAAATTATTTAACTTACGCTACTACGACATATAAAAATGGCTTAGGTCGCCCTATTTTCCAATATACTGGCGCTTCAATGTATGGAAATGACTGCCCAGATGGCGTTAGAAATTTTAAAGATGCATCACAAAAGGATGTTAATGATTATTTGCTCATAGGTCAAAAATTATGTTTAAAAGAATATGAAGAAGGTAAAATATCTGATCTTTCTATTCTTCCTAATATGGTACAGTTTAGAAGAATCTCAACCATTCAAGGTGATTATCAATTATCAAAAGATGACTTATATCAACATCATGAAGACTCTATTGGCGTAATCGGCGTTTTCGATCGTCCCGGAGAATGGTATGAATTACCATTAGGAATTTTAACGCAACCTACGATTACAAACTTATTTGCTGCAGGTCGTATTGTTTCTTGCTTAGATAATCCTGCTTGGGAAGCAACGCGCGTAATTCCTGTATGCGCATTAACTGGTGAAGTCTGTGGTTATTTAGCTAGTTATTATAATAAAAACCACCGAATTGATCTAAAAGAAATCCAAAATATTTTAGTGCAACATGGTATTAAATTACACTACTAAAAGAAGGCAAATCGCCTTCTTTTTTTTAACACACTTCGTCTTACTTAGTTAATATTTTTGTCAACCTTGGACTGACATTTTTCTTAATTTTGACATTTTTGTCAACCTTATACCGACAAACTTGTTGTTTATATTTTTTTGTTTGGTATAATAATATTGTAAGAAAATGAGGTGAGATTATGATTATTAGAGAAGGATATTTAAAACAAATCATTCCTTTAGTGGATAAAAATTTAATTAAAGTCATCACTGGCGTAAGACGTTCTGGAAAGACGGTACTACTCTCTCAAATACAAGATTATCTTTTAGCTCATGGAAAAACAAAAAAGCAAATCATTAATATTAGTTTAGAATCCAAAAAGAATAGTCATTTTAAAAACGGCGATGCCCTATATCATTATTTACTTTCAGCTTGCGAAAAATCAAAAAATAAGGTTTATATTTTTTTAGATGAAATTCAACTCGTTTCTAATTGGGAAGAGGTAGTTTCTTCTCTTTTAGTGGATGTAAATTGTGATATCTATATTACTGGATCTAATTCAAAATTATTGTCTGGAGAATTAGCAACTTTAATCGCAGGGCGTTATATTCAAATTCATGTATATCCCTTCACTTTAAAAGAAGCTAAAGAAATGGCCATCCAAAATGGAAAATTTGAATCCGATGAGAAACTGCTCCAAAATTATTTAAAATATGGTGGTCTACCTATGCGCTTTTCTCTTGAAGACATCTCACTAGACGCCTATTTATCCGACACTTATGACGCGATTGTAATTAAAGATATTATTCAAAGAAATCAAATTAAAGATACCAATCTTCTCATTTCTATTCTTGCGTTTTTAATGGATAATATCGCTAATCCTTTTTCCGCTAGATCCATTGTTAATTCATTAAAACAAGAAGGAATTAGCACATCCATAGAAACCATTATTACCTATATAAATTGTATTAAAAAGGCCATGATTATTTATGGCGCACAAAGATATGATATTAAAGGTCGAAAACTTTTAACAACCAATGAAAAATATTACGCTGTCGATTTAGGACTTCGTAATACGATTAAATCTAGTGGTGAAATTGATTATAATAAACTATACGAAAATATTGTCTTCTTAGAACTTCTTTATCGTGGATATGAAGTTCGCGTTGGCAAAACAGATGAATATGAAATTGATTTTATTGCCTATAAAGGAGAGCAAACGATTTATATTCAAGTCAGTTATTTATTAGGCCCAGAAGAAACCATTCAACGTGAATTTGGTAATCTTGCAAGCATAAAAAACAATTATCCAAAATATGTTATTTCTGGAGATTTACCTGATTTTTCTCGTAATGGAATTAAGCATTATAATATTATTGATTTTTTACTTCACGTTTCTGAAATATAATGAGATAACAAAAAAGGCCATCACTGGCCTTTTTTACTGAATTCCTACTCTTTTATAAATTTCCGCTACCGCTTTTAAATAGTAATCTAAAGTAAATAAAGAGGCAATTTCTTCATCATTTAGATATTGATGAATCCAAGCATCTTCTAAAAGAAGCGTTTGGAAATCTTTTTGTTCATAATAAGATATTTGCGTTAAAGCTTGTACTTTATCATAACTCTCTTCTCTAGACAAACCTTTTTCGATCAAAGCGGATAATACGCGTTGAGAGAAAATAACACCATGTGTAAGATAAATGTTTTTTAACATTTTTTCTTCGTACACCACTAAATTTTTTACAATTTTATTCATGCGAATGAGCATATATTCGCTTAACATAATTGCATCCGGAAGCATAACCCGTTCTACCGATGAATGAGAAATATCTCTTTCATGCCAAAGAGGAATATCTTCATAAATGCTCATCATATAGCCTCGCATCATACGTGCGCATCCCACAATATTTTCGGAACCAATTGGATTTCTTTTATGTGGCATGGCGGAACTTCCTTTTTGCCCTTTAGAAAAATATTCTTCTGCTTCGCCAATTTCGGTTTGTTGAAGAAGACGAATTTCATAAGCGATTTTTTCTAAAGTTGAAGTGACTAATGTTAAACAAGAAATATAATAAGCATGACGGTCTCTTTGTAAAACTTGGGTAGAAATTAAACTTGAGCTTAATCCTAGTTCTTTTGCGACGTCATCTTGTACATAAGAAGGAACATTAGCAAAGTTTCCCACAGCTCCTGAAATCTTAGCGACTTCAATTTGCGAACATGCTTCTATAAAACGTTGATAGTTTCTTTGAAGTTCATCGTAATATAAAGCAAATTTTAAGCCAAAAGAAGTGATATCTGCGTGGATTCCATGGGTTCTACCAATACAAGGTGTATTTTGATATTGAAGAGCTTTTTCTTTTAAAGTTAAAAGCATTTCTTCAATTCTCTTTTTTAAAATGGTATTAGCTTCTTTATACATAACACTTCTAGAGGTATCTACCACATCTGTAGAAGTTAATAAATAATGAATCCATTTCTTTTCTTCCCCTAAAGATTCACTTACTGCCCGGGTAAACGCAATCACGTCATGATGGGTGATTGCTTCTAGTTCTTCAATGCGTTTTAAAGAAAAAGAAGCGGTTTTAACGAGTTTCTGATAGTCCTCTTTTGGAATTACATGATGAAGATAGAAAGATTTAGAACACGCTAGTTCGACTTTTAAATAGGTATCAAATTGATGCTGAGCGGAAAAAATATTTCTCATCTCAGGCGTAGAATATCGTTCAATCATTTCTTTTCCTCAAATAGTGGATGTAAGACGATGGTTTGTTCACGGTCTGGTCCTACTGAGAATATGGCAATGGTTCGATGCGTAAGTTCTTCAATCTTCTTTAAATAGTTTTTCGCGTTTTCTGGTAATTCATCAAAGGATGTTACATGAGTAATATCTTCTTTCCATGTTGGCATGGTGATATAAAGTGGTTTACATCTTTCATATTCACTTAAAGTAGAAGGAATATAATGAATGGTTTTTCCATCTAATTCATAAGCATAACAAATTTTCAATTCCGAAATATCCGATAAAACATCAAATAACATAATGGAAAGATATTGGATACCGGATACGCGGATAGCGTGATTTAATACTACGGTATCTAAATATCCTACTCTTCTCGGCCTTTTAGTAACCGTTCCATATTCATGACCTTTTTCACGGATTAAATCACCTAATTCATTATGTAATTCACTAGGGAATGGTCCTTCTCCAACCCGCGTGGTATAAGCTTTTGCTATACCTAAAACGGTTTGAATTTTGTAGGGCGGAATGCCTGTATTTAAAGGAATAGAGGACGCTGTTGGTGAAGAAGAGGTTACATAAGGATATGTACCATGATCTAAACAAAGCATTACGCCTTGAGCACCTTCAAAAAGAATATTGGATCCTTTTTCAATTTCTTCATTTAAAAGAATAGAGGTATCACAAACAAATTTACGAAGCTTTTCGCCCCATGCTAAACATTTTTGAAACATAGTATCAAAATCATAAGTGTTTTTATGATACATGGTAAGTTCCATGTTTTTAATCGCTAATGTGGTACGAAGTCTTTTTTCTAATTGCTCTTTATCTAATAAATCGCCAATTCGAATACCAACTCTACTCGCTTTATCGGTATAACAAGGGCCAATACCCTTTTTAGTCGTCCCAATTTTACTATCGCCTAATACTTCTTCCATCGCACCATCTAAATCAAGATGATAAGGCATAATGACATGTGCGCGATTAGAAATATAAATTTGATAATCATGGAAACCGGCTTTTTCAATCATATCGAGTTCTTCAAAAAAGGCGTCGGGATTAATGACCATACCATTAGCTAAAACATTTTTGGTACGTTTTGAAAATATACCGGATGGTATTAATCGTAATGCGTATTTATGACCTTCGAAAACAATCGTGTGACCTGCATTATTTCCGCCTTGAAAACGAACAACAACATCCGCTTTTTGCGCTAAATAATCGGTAACTTTACCTTTTCCTTCATCGCCCCATTGGCTACCTTCTAAAACTACAGTTGACATATTTTTGCTCTCCTTTTATTCACAAATTTTCCTTGCTACATAAACGCCACTTGCGCCCGCTTGCGCTAAGCCGCGGGTCAAACCGGCGCCATCTCCACCCACATAAAGATTTTTTACACCCTTTACTTGTAAGTTACGATCGACGACAGGTCTAGAAGAATAGAATTTCGCTTCGACGCCATAAAGTAAGGTATGCTCATTCGCAATACCTGGCGTAATATGATTTAACGCTTCAATCATTTCAATAATAGACTTCATCGTATTATAAGGTAAACATAAGCCTAAATCTCCAGGGACTGCTTCTTTTAATGTCGGTTTTACAAAGCCGTCTTGTAATCTTTTTTCGGTAGTTCTTCTTCCTAAAAGGAAATCACCATATTTTTGAACTAAAACACTACCACAGCTCAATTGATTAGCTAGACGCGCTACAGCATGGGCATAATCATTTGGACGATCAAACGGTTCTTCAAAACGATGAGAAACGAGTAAAGCAAAGTTCGTATTATGACTGCCTAAACGAGAATCTTTATAAGCGTGGCCATTCGCTAAAATGGTACCAGCTTCGTTTTCCATAACGACTTGGCCTGAGGGATTCGAACAGAACGTTCTTACCTGCGTTCCTACCGAGGTATTAAAGATAAATTTACCTTCATATAAAGCTTCATTTATTTCTTCCATAACGATGTCATTGGTTTCTACACGGACACCAATATCCACTTGGTTATTAATCATTTTAATGTGATGGTTTTCAAAGACGCTTGCTAACCATTTAGAGCCTTCTCTACCAATGGCTAAAAAGACGTGATTACCTTCAATGAATTCATCTTGGACCATAACGCCTTTACATTCATTATTCTCAATAACGATATCGGTAACCGTAGTTAAAAAGCGCATTTCAATTTGCTTTGATAAATCAGCAGAAATCTTTTTAAGAATTTCTAAATTTTCTTCGGTGCCCAAATGACGCACTCTTGCTCTTAAAAGTTTTAAGCCGACAGCAATAGCCTTCTTTTCGATTTCTCTAACTTTCGGTGTATAAGGATCGGTGATTGTTTCCGTGGCACCATATTTTAAATTAATCGCGTCAACATAATTAATTAAATCCAAAAGTTCATCTTCATCAATATATTCGCTTAACCAACCACCAAAATCGGAAGTAATATTAAACTTGCCATCGGAATAAGCGCCTGCTCCACCAAAACCATTGGTCATTGCACAAGCGGGATGGCAACCATGAACTTTTTCTTTATTCACTGGGCACTTGGTTAATTTATGCATTAAAACAGGACATTTTCTAGAATAAATGTCATATCCTTTTTCTAATAATAACACTTTTAAATTGGGATTCTTTTGCATCAATTCATAAGCACAAAAATAACCCGCTGGTCCTGCGCCTACAATAATTACATCGTACTTCACCGTCTCATCACTCCTTAAAAAAATGTAAAAAGCTCCTATGAAAGGAGCTTAATGGTTTGATTTTCAAATGTAGAGGATCTTTTTTTCATATGAGGTTCTCCATAAATCAAGGCTTTAGAAAAGCCACTCTTGTATCATACCATAATTTTCATTTTTATCCATGAAAATGATAAGAATTTATTGATTTTTTTCTAGCACTTCATAATCCATGTCTAGTTGTGTGTTGGATGTATATAAAAACTCAATGATATCTTGATCTAATGAGAAACAAGGTCTTACTTCTTCACAGCCCAAATCAATCGTTGGAACAATTTCTAAAGTATATTCTAGATTATATCTCCGTTGAAGGTTAAGTAACCATTTTTCTTTACCGATAAAAGGCACAATGACATCTCGCACCATGTCACTAATATAAACTTCATATTCTTCGTTCACATTCACTTGTAAGGAGTGAGTGCTTTTTTTATAATCCACACCGAAGTTTTGAAGTTCTTTTTCTACATCTTCTAAGTACAAAACAGAAATATCTTCAGGTTTAATTTCTTTTGGAGTTTTTTTCTTCTTTAGTAAAGCAAAAAATTTTTCTTTATTGTAAGGTAGACCAATATTAAAATAGACTTTACATTGATGCATGATGCGCTCTCCTTTATTTCATATTTATATTATAACAAATATATATTAAAAAAATATAAAATTTAAAAATTTTGTTAATTTTTATTTTTTAAGAAGTAAATAAAACATAAGAAAAGCAACTTAAAAAAATATATCTTAAGCCAAAGACAACTAAAACTACACGTTAAATTTATCTTTCTTTTTTTAAAATACTCTCATATAAAAAAAGCGCGTTCCGTGAAAGGTCGCGCAAGTAGAGGCGTGAAAGCCTCTAACCATAATTTATCATAAAATGGTTCTTAAATCTATTACTATTTATGCTATTTTCCAATAATTCATTTAGATTCTTCCTCATTTCTAGTTACAATCCCAGGCTATTTTCAAAAGTAATCATAGATTAAGTATAAGGAGGAGAAGTAATGGAAATTTTAGATGAAAAGACTATGGTTATTTTTACTAGCGCTGAATTAAAGGAAGCTTTAGAAGGAAATAATGGATACACATTCATTTATTTTGGTGCTGATATAACTTTAACAAGCGGTATTACCATTTCTAGTACCAAAACCAATATTACTCTTGATGGCACTTATCAAAATATAACCCATCTTTATACCGATCAAAAAAGTACCAGTGCAGCACAAGCTATACAAGCCTCCCCACAAAACCAACTCATCACCATACAAAATTTGCAAATAGTTGGTTATAACTACTATGGTATGGTTTATGTAGCGGAGGCCACAAGTTATAAAAATGTTGTTTTACAATATCAAAATATAACTTATATTGGACCTCAATTCATTTTTCATCCTTATGGACTCACTCGCATTTTAAATTCAACAATCACTGTTCAGGAACAATATGTTACGGGAAATGAAGTCGCTGAATGCAATAAAATAGAAATCGGCGGAGTAACCACGATTACACATACATCCAAAAGTAATTCCTCTTTTTGGTTTCGAAATGATAGCCCTTCCTTTACTATATTAAAAGGGGCCAATGTAAAATTTACAAGTACCGACCGAGAACTCATTTATGGAACAAGCCAATTGACTTTTACTATACAAGAACAAGCTAGTTTTGAAGCAACCGTTCGTAATGGTCTAGCTTACAATTCTTCTTTTGGTACAGGCACAACAACGATTGCAGAAGGTGCTTCTTTTCGTCTTACTCAAACAGCAAGAAATGGGAGCTATGCAACATGGTATAGTTACGGACCTCTTTCCGTTTTAAATAACGCTTCACTACAAGTTATTTCAAGTTACACTGGCATTACAACTTCTAACCCGTGCATTTATTTTTATAATGCAGCGGCCCGATTTATTTTAAATCATCCTAAAGAAGTTGTTTTATATAATAGTGTGGCTTCTGCTATACAGACTTCTATAACCATTCCTTTTGAATTTCAATTTTCTAGAATCAATATGTTCACCACTGTTGTTCCTTTAGTGAGTACGATTTCCGAAACGACATTACCTACTTTTGCTTGGTATAAAAAAGAAGATATCGCCACGATAAGTGGAACTTTTTCCAATACTGTAACGACGATTAAATCTTCTAACTTTTCCGAAGATGAATTAAAAGAATTACCCAGTTTAAGCAATTTTGTTTTAACAAACAAAAAAATATTCTCATTAGGAATCTTCTCTTTTTCCGTTCATAAAATAGGTACAAAAACCATTCGAATACGAGGAAAGACAATAAAAAACGCTTCAATTTTAATTCAATATTTAGATACATCGATCGTAGTAACCGCTACAGAAGATGGGGATTATTCTTATACTCTACCTTCTACTCTTGAATTAGGAACCATTGTGACATTAACTGCCAAACTTTCGGATAATGTGATTTATTATACGATGAAAGAACCTGTTGTTGAACCAGGTGAGTTGTTATTAGTAACCTACCCCACTACAATAGAATTCACATTAGATCCTTTTTCATTAACACCTTTATTACTTCCTAAAAAAGAAAAAATAGAACTGGGTATTGTCGATTCACGCGTTGAGCTTTCAAAATGGAAGTTATACGCTTCTATTACTTCTTCTTTTCAAGATCAAAATGGAAACGTATTAGAAAACGCTATTTGCTTTTTGGAAAATCAAACACCTTCTTATTTATCAAATACACCATTATTGATTTATACCAAAGAGGAAGAAAGCGAAGGAACCACCGATATAACTTACTTAGAACAAGAAGGAATCGTCCTACATATTGAAACGCCTATACAAACCACTACAACATATCGTTGTGATATTCTATGGACATTAGAAGAATGAAAAATCACTCCCGTTACTGGAAGTGATTTCTTTTTTTATTCAGATATTCAAAATATTGTCGGCAACTCAAACACCAATAGAAATATGGTACGCTAGTTACATAAGAAATATCGCTTTTTGTTTCATATTCATTGGATTTAAAAAATGCCTGATTTTGAAATTGAAAGTAGATGTTATACTTTTTTCTTAACTTGAAACGTGATGGTTCGAGTTGAAGTTGCAGCGATATCGTCTAGTAATACGGTTAACGTATGAGTATTCTCATTATAAGAATACTGATCATCTGTAGCCGCTACACCTTCAATCATAACACTGCCTGAAATAAAGTCTACGAGTGTATTATCGATAATATCCGTAACAACTGGCGCGGTATAAGGTTTAGTTTCATCGTTTGTTAAGACGATTGTGTAGGTTAATACACCATCCGCCCACACCGGTTTATCAGCCGTTTTTGTAATTTTTAAGCCATCTAATAAAGTAACTAAAACTGCCTCTGATGCCATAGCGGTAGGCACATCATTATAGTTACCTAAAGCAGATACTGTGTTAGATAAAATTGTTTCCATGAAATCCTCCTTTTGTTATAGTCTATGCTTTAACTTATGAGGCACATAGTCATTTATCCTTTCTTTTTAAAACTAATAAAAAAAGATAACTCGGCAGACATAGTCCTTTAGCCCGAGATACCTATAAAAGGCTCTCTGAAGTTATCTCGCTAACTATAATATCTTAAAGTTAAATAATTTTCAACATTTTTATAGAGAAATGTATATCAATGTGTACTCAAACTTATAAAAAGAGCCTGACTTTTAGCAAACAAAGTCAGGCATGAAGGGATGGTTTCCTATATGGTATAACCATAATTATTTTAACACTTTGTCTTAAAATGTAAAGTAGAATGATTATTCCTTTTCTCTTATCTAATTGCAAATTCAAGAGCTAATAAAGAAAGAAAAATCCATCTGATCCTATCCTAGATCTGCGTGACGGATTTCGATGGTTAGGGTATTCTATTCACTTATCAATGTAAGGAGTTGTTTTTATCAAACTATTTTATCCTTTGATTTCTTCATCCTCAATTACAATGCAATTCACCTTTTTAGAATAGGAAGTACAAGCATCAATAGCAATAATTCCTTTACCATAATAAGGTGAAAAATCGGCATCTTCACCAAATTCATTTCCTTTATTTTCTAATATGGCATGACCATAAGAACAGTGCCAATGTCCGCATACAATCGTTTTATTTTCTTCATATATTCCGTTATACGCTGCGGCCATACCATTGAACCAACGAGCATTGTACCATTCTTCTTCACCTTGTTCTCGCCAATTATCTACAAAGTAAAAGGTATCATACTTTTGAACGCCTCTTCCACTTGCTTTACAAGGAATCCAACCATGAACAAATATATAGTTTTTGGTTTCAAAATAGTCTCTCATTGCAGGAATAATTGTTTGGTAAAAAGGTGTACTTTTCGCTTTAGCTTTAAATTCATTTGGATGGTCAAAAGCGTCATTTAAATCCATTCTTGTTAATTGTAAAGCTGTACTTACTGTTCCATTAGACCAATGATGGGTTCTAATAATACCACTTGTCATCCAGTAATCTGCATCATCGATAAGATTTAAAAATAAATCTTCATGATTGCCTTTGATTAAAATGACTTCATTTTTCTTTAGTAAGTCAAGAATAAAGTTTTGTAGTTCTTCTGCTTCATTACCGCGATCAAATAAGTCACCACATACAATGAGTTGATGCGGTCCTTTATCTTCAAAAAATCCTTTTTCTTCTAAAGCCGCTTTGAACTCTTTAAAAAAGCCATGGATATCTGCAACCACATAATACTTCATAAATTATCCCCCTCTTTCCATTGTTTTTTCTCTATTATATTTATTTTACCTTGATAGCCATAAAAAAAGAAGATGCCGAGCAAATTCATCGAGATTATCATAAAATGTTTATCTTTAAAATAACGCATTCCAAATAACTTACTAAAAATAGTAAAATAAATTAAAAAAAAGCCTAGCCAAGGAAATGACTAGGTCAAGTGTCCCAGAAGGACTATTTATAGTGTATGTTTCTTTTTAGAAAAAGTAAATATTAAATTAAAGAGTTGAATGCCACGATTAACGCTTTCAACTTAAAGGCCACAACTGAGGTGGACAACGAAGATTATACACGAATAAAAGAAAAAGTAAATAGCAAAAATAATAGTTTTTTGTGTTCTCTTCTCATAAAGAACGTATCAAAACTGTATCAAATGCGTATCACGGCAGTATCAAAATTAATAATTATCCACCAGCCTAGCTGGTGGTTTTTCTTTTTCGGGTATAACCCTAGC
>ERZ808275.302-NODE-302-length-22677-cov-6.870259_pt1 | contig 22677 bp, 25 predicted proteins | sample MGYA00520894_ERZ808275 | MGnify/ENA primary metagenome ERZ808275 (study PRJEB31516, sample SAMN03275598) | gut metagenome | biome: mammalia-associated habitat; material: feces | host: Papio cynocephalus | place: Kenya | collected 2012-08-03 ...
ACGTACACGCCATTGCCGTGGAGATAGTCAGCAGGACTACCGACGAGCAGTTGGCTAATTTGGAGGACTGACCTATGAGCAAGAAAGTAACCTACACCCTCCGGCAAGTGCTACGGGTGGCAGAACGGAAATTATGGTAACGCCCCGCCTGCGGGTTATAATAGCAGGAATTGTTTTTTCATTTGTTGGATTGCCGCCGCCTGCCTGTGATAGGTCGGTGGCGGTTTTGTTATGCAAAGATTACAAATATAGAAAAATACGAAAAAATGTATCAAAGATTTGCACGATACGAAAAAATGTATTATCTTTGCAGTGTAATTAAAAAACAAGCAGTTATGAGACTTACAAAACGAGAAAAAGACCTGATTGAGGCAATACGGAATTTTCAGGCTTCGAAAGGGCGGATGTATTATCAAGACGATTTTTACCTTGATATTCACGAACGGTTAGACAATCTATTATTTGAAACAGGCACCCCCTATTAACAGGGCGTGCCACAAAAAAGATACAATTATGGAGAATGAAGTAAAAACCAAGATGCAGGACATCCTTTGCGACATCGCCATCGGCAGATTATGTATGCGTTATTTCGACAAAACTCCCTCGTGGTTGTACCACAAAATCAACCAAGAGGTGGTAAACGGCAAGCAGGTAACGTTCACCGAGGAGGAAAAACAGCAACTCAAAGGCGCACTCTGCGACCTCTCCGACCGCATACGCCGCACTGCCGACACGCTTTGATTATGAAGCAAGTTACAGCATTTATCGAGTAAAACAAAGACGGGTTCTATTCGGTCTATACCGATGAATATTTCCCGTTTGGTTTCTTCGGTGAGGGCGATACCGCGCAAGAGGCTATCAATGATTTCAAGGCAGTATATGCCGCAATGAAAAAACATTACGAGCGAGAACACTGCACTCGAACAGAGGACGTGGAATTTACTTTTCGTAATGCAGCCCCTATACCATAAGGCTCACAACTCTGTTTGTTCTTTTAATTACACCCGCCGTTCTCTTTGAGCCGAGAGGACGGCTTTTTTGTTATGTGGAGATTGCAAAATACAGATATATTGCAATTTTATCATATAACATTTGTGTAATATAAAGAAAAGCAGTATCTTTGCGTCGTCAAAAACAAAAGATAATGAAAACAAGTGAATTTGTCAAATTTTTACAGCAAAACGGCTGGATTTTGAAAAGGCACGGCGGAGGGCACGACATTTATTACAATCCGCAAAAGCCGAAATCGCAAGTATCAGTACCACGCCACGGCTCAAAAGAGATACCGAAAGGCACGGTGGAAGCAATCAAACGGGAGGCGGGGATTTAATCCCCCCTTCTTTGCAAAAATATCAACACACATAACAAATAACACACAAGACAAATGAAAACAAAAGTACGCATAGAGCGCGGGAAAGATGGCGCATATTGGCTCAACAGCGAGGGGTTGAGTAATGTATTGGTCGGCACGGGCGATACATTGGAAGCAGCAAAGGTGGATTTTCAGGAATGTCTGTCGGAAATGAAAGCCAGTTACACGGAGAATAACGAACCCGTCCCCGAGGAATTAGAGAATATAGAGTTTGAGTATGAATACGATACGGCTTGCGCATTGACAGAACTCTCCCGCTATATCAATATGGCGGCACTTGCCAAAGAGGTTGGTATCAATGCCTCTTTGCTCCGTCAGTACAAACAGGGGCAATATATATCCGCCACGCAAGCGCAAAAGATACAAGCAGGTATCAACCGCTTGGGTAAACGTATGGCAACATTCACCATTCTATAAGGCTCGTTTTCATTATAGTTTTTGACATCCGCCGTCCTCTTTGAGCCGAGAGGACGGTTTTTTTGTGTCTGTATGTATGCAGAGTATGCATTATTCGGAGTGCATACGGTGCATAAAAACACTGCATAAAAGCCCTTTCTTTCTACGTCTTTTCTACGTCTTTTCTCCGTAATGGGTATATGGAGGTACGGAAAGTGTATATTCTGCATATAATTATCATTTGCTATTGCTAATTTTGTGATTTGCGTAAAATAATATGCAAATTATTTGTATATTATCAAAAAGATAAGTATCTTTGCAGACGTATTGAAGTAATTGCCAAGGAGACCCTGTTGTGTATATCACTCAAATTATCACACAGCAAAGCCGTTGTGCCGTACTACAACCACAAGTCTATTATGTTCGACCAAGTCTCACCTGCGGCGCAACGGCAATGCTCCCGCCTGCAGCAATGCACTACGGGAGCCACCACGATACGGATAAACTGCCAGAAGCGGCATCGCCCTCTTGGGCAGGAGTAAAACCGGGAAGCAAGACCGTATCGTTTGTATCTCCAAGGCTAAACCACGCTATCTATGTCTGCAAAAACGAATTACGGCAAAAACGGCAATCTCCGCGCTCCCAGCACGAGCCAAGCACGGGAACGCGGACGCAAAGGCGGAGAGACGACCGCCCGCAGAGCCCGTGAGCGCAAGTCGCTGCGTGAGGCGGTGGAGTTGCTGCTCTCTATGCCCTGCAAGCGGGGCGACTATACAGAACAACTTGCCGCTATCGGTTTACCCAAGGGGGAGCAGACGAACCAAATGGCACTTACTCTTGCGCTCTTCAATGAAGCTCTCGACGGCAACGTGCAGGCGTTCAACTCGCTGCGTGATACGGTGGGCGAAAAGCCTGTGGCACGCACCGAACTGACAGGCAAAGACGGCACACCGCTCTGCAACAATCAGCCGCTGACCCTGTCGCAAGCCAAAGCCTTTCTAAGACAATTAGACGACCTATGACCCGCACCGACATCATACGTTCCAAGGTAGCCACCGACACGCTCTTTGCCTGCCGTTATTTCTTTCGGCAGAACGAGGGGCGGTCGTTCAACGTGGGCGACCACCACAAGCGTATTGCCGCCGCACTCGACAGAGTGTTTGCGGGCGAATGTCGCAGACTGATCATTAACTGTCCGCCACGCTACTCCAAGACCGAAATGGCGGTGAAAGCGTTTATTGCCAAAGGGCTTGCGCTCAACCCCGCAAGCAAGTATATACACCTTTCCTATTCCGCTTCGCTCGCTCTCGACAACTCGGAGCGCACGAAAGACATAGTCGCCTCCGACTGGTATCAGGAACTGTTTCCTTATGTACAAATCAAGCCTGACAGCAAAGCCAAGCAGAAATGGTACACCACGGCAGGCGGTGGGGTGTATGCCACCTCATCGGCAGGGCAGGTAACGGGTTTCGGTGCGGGTATCGTAGAAGAGGATTTCCCCAATGGCGACAACGCACACAAGTGGGGCGGTGCGATAATCATAGACGACCCTCTCAAGCCCGAGGACGCATTCTCGCCCGTGATACGCAACAAGGTAAACGACCGCTTCGAGAACACCATCCGCAGCCGTGTGAACAGCCGAAACACGCCTATCATAGTGATTATGCAACGCCTGCACCGAGACGACCTCGCAGGTTACTTGCAGGCTCTCGAACCGAACGAATGGGAGGTGCTATCCTTGCCTGCTCTCTCAGTCGATAGCGAGGGACACGAGGTAGCACTCTACCCATTCAAACACACGGTGGAGGAACTGCACAAGATACAAGCCGCCAACCGCTTTGTATTCGAGACACAGTACCAGCAGAACCCGCAAGCCATCAACGAGCACCGATGGCTCTTTGCTTTCAGCAGAGAACGCCACACGGGACACGTGGAGTACGACCCCGCCGAACCGCTGGTGATGTCGTGGGATTTCAACCGCAACCCGATGACCTGCACATTGTTCCAGCATATCAACGGACAGGCACGGGGTATCGACTGCATACGTATAGAGAACGCCACCACACGAATGGTCTGCGAGGAGATAGACCGCCGATACGGACAATACAAGCCCCTCTACCTCGTTACGGGCGACTGCGCAGGTTCGAACCTCACCACGATGTCGCTGCTCAACAACTACGATGTGATAAAGTCCTATTTCGGACTATCCAAATCGCAAATGCAGTACAGCGGCAGCAATCCGCGTCTTGCTGACAGCCGCTATTTTATGAACTCGCTCTTTGAGCAGTACGACATTGTCTTCGACAGCGAGCGTTGCAAGCCTGCTATCTTTGATTTCGAGAACGTTATGGCAGACGACGAGAACAAGCCAATCAAGACGACCCGCGACAACGTAGCACAGCAGGCAGACTTTCTCGACAACGTGCGCTACTATTTCCACCGCTATTACAAACAACTGACACAAATACAATAATGCTTGAACAAATCGTAATCATTAGCCTAATCATTACGGCTATCTACATCAGTATGTCAGACGGAATGTTGCTGCACTCCGTGCGGCGGTTTATCTGCCAAGTATGCGACTACCTGCATTGCCCGACCCTCCGCAAGCCATTGTGCGAGTGCGTGGTATGTATGGGCGGGATATACACGCTGGCTATCTATCCGCTGCTATACGGGATATCGTGGCAGGTTTTGCCCGTTATGCTCGGCGTAATCGGTCTGAACACAATAATCTCTACACAATTATGCAAAATAATAGAGTGATACACGCACTATCGCTTATTGCCGTGGTGCTTTTCTGCTGGGTGATATATCCGTACAAGTGGATACGCAAGGCGTTATTCCGCGTCCGCAAGCGCAACGCCGTTCGGGAGGCAGACCAACTCTGCCGAGAGACAGGCAAAGCCGCTTATGTGGTACAGGCAGGCACGCAGTTCTATGTCGGCAACAGGGCGCAGTTCAGAGAGTGGAACAGCAAAGCACGGAAAGGCAAACGCCGTTTCCTTGATATAGACTATCGGCACGCACTCATTTACAAAGCCACCCCTCACACATTGCAACGATGAACACTACAACCGATATGGAGCAGGTGGCAAGAGAGCACGGATACACGTTTTGGAAAAAGGGTTGTCCGTGCAGCGGTCTGCCGCTTATCTACCGAAAGGCTACATCCGAGGGAAATCTCGAACTATATCTGTATCCCGCCCGCACTATGTGGCGGCTACAAAGAAACTACTATATCATTGACAAAGGCACGGACAACGTGCTGAATACACAATTACAACAATGGGACTGATCAAAGAACTGGCAGAGGTATGGCGCACGCAACTCGACCGCAAGCGTCAGCAGAAAGAAAAGTATCGTATCGAATACGCCTTTACCTCGGGCGGCACAAAGTACTATCAGTTTGCCGACATCACGAACCTGCCGTATGAGCGGGGTCTGCAAGCGATGTATATTTACAACCAAGTGGAGATGCGCTGCTCGCGTGATTTTCTCACACGCTACACCGAGGCGGTGTACAAGGTGTTGCACGGAAAGGACATAGATATCTATGCGCTCAACCAAATGAATGAGATACTCAAACAGCGACTGTCTATGCCGTGCGATGTGGAACTGCTCTACCAACTGGCTTCGGTTTGTTTCTTTGATAAGACGGAGAACCCCGCTGTCTTTGAGCAAGCATACGCAGAAAAGAAAATAGCCAAGTGGCGGAAAGATAAAGAGGTGGCGGCTTTTTTTTCGCAGAAGCCTTTGACGGAGTTAATGCCGTTCTTGCGCAATGTCGGGGGCGATTTAAGCACGTATTCCAAACTCAACGAGGAACTCAACAAGACCCACTCGGAACTGCTCCGTATGTTGTCCTCAATCAAAGAGCCGACCAGTACGAAAGTTGGAAAGACATCGTAGCCAAGGACAACCGACAGAGCCTGCGAGACCTCACTCTGTTGGAGTTTCTCTACCGTCTTGACAAAGAGATAGATCGCATAGAGCAGCAAAACAAGATACTCAAAGAACAACAAGCAAAACTCAAAGCACGCAATGGACGAAAATAACGTAATCATCCGTATCACGGGCGAGGCAGACCTCTCCAATGCCGAGGAGCAGGTACGCAGTCTCAAAGACCGCAACAGGGAACTGACCGACCAACTCAAACGTTTGCAGGAGCAGGAAAAGGCGGACGCAAAAGACATAGAGAACACAATCAAAGACCGTGCGCAGTTGTCGGCTAAACTCAAAGAGAACGCCGACTACTACAAGCGTGAAGCGGGGTTTATCAACCAAGACATAGACGCAAACAAGAAGAACATTAAGACGCTGCAACAGTCGGTCAATCAGTACAACGCATTGTCGGGAGCGGGCGTAAAAATGCGCCAGCAACTGATGGCTATGCGTGAGGAGATGTTGCGAATGGCTGAGGCGGGCGATACCACGTCGGCACGTTTCATTGAGTTGGCAGACCAAGCGAGTACGTTATCCGATACCATCGGAGACGCACAAGCGGTTATCACGTTGCTTGCGTCCGATACCAAGAACCTCGACGCTGCTATGCAGGTCGGTGGTGGTTTGGTAGGTACGTTCAACGCTGCCACCTCGGCTATGGCATTGCTCGGCGGGGAGAGCGAGGAATTGCAACAGGCATTTCTCAAAGTGCAGGCGGCTATGGCTCTGTTGCAAGGTGTGCAGCAAGTGATGACGGTACTCGACAAGCGGAGTGCCGCCAACGTGGTGATACGCACAGCGGCTATCAAACTGCTGAACAAAGTCAAAGGGCAGCAGGCGGTAGCGGAGACTGCCACCACGGCAACCACTACCACCGACACGGTGGCACAGACAGCCAATACTGCTGCCACGACGGCAAGTACGGTGGCTATCAAAGCAAAGAACGTGGCAATGAAGATACTGAACAAGACCATTCTCGCCAATCCCGTGATGTGGCTTGTAGCAGGACTTGCGGCACTTGCAGCGGGGTTAATGGCAATCGTCAGCCATTCCAAGAAAGCCGCCGAAGCGCAACGCAATTTCTCGGGAGAGTTGGAACGCACACGCAGAATCAATAGTCAGTTAGCCGACGACAGCGATTTTGCGGCACGAATAGCAGAGGCAGAGGGCAAAGGTTGGAGAGAAATTTTGGACATTCAAAAAGAGAGCGCAAAGAAACAACTCGAAAACGCCGATAACCTAATCGAGGATTTGCACGATAAGCAACGGAAAGCCGAAGGCGAACTCTCCGACAAAGAAAAAGAAGCACTGCAAGAGGCACTGGATATGCAGAAAGAGGCGTATGATAAACTGAACAAATTGAACGATGACTACACTGTACAGGAAATCGCAGAACGCACGGCGGCAGCCAAACAGCGGGAGGAAGACCTCAAAGCCGAACTCGCCCGCCGAAAGGAGTTGCTCATTCAAGCCGCCGAGGACGAACGCACGGTGAAAGAGGTATTGTATAACCTCGATGCATCCAATCGCCCCAAAGACAAGTTTGATGCACAAGTGGAGTTGCAAAACTACAAAGCCCCCGAGCGCGAGCAGGAGGAAGAAACAGATGTGGCAAGTTTCCAGTCTGTGATTGAGTACAACACCAAGCGTATGCAGTTGGAGATGGCAACCGAGGACGAGATATATCAGTATCGGGTTGATATGGAGATGAAATACTGGCAAAAGAAACTCGCCACCGCCGAGGTCGGGTCGCAGGAGTACATAGACATCAGCAACAAGATAGCCGATATGGAAATCGAAAATAACAACCGTGTGGCAGAGTCGAATGCGCAGAAACTACAAGATATAATCAACATAGCGGGGAATATATTGCAGACCCTCGGACAGATGACGGACGAGATATTCGGGGCTGTCTCCGACAATATACAGGCGCAGATTGATCAACTCGACGAGATGTACACCACGGACGCAGAGGAAGCCAAAAATGACGCAAGCAAGAAATACATCAGTGAAAAGGAGTTGGAGGAGAAGAAAGCCAAGTTGAAACTCCGACAGCAGAAACTCGACAAGGCGAATGCAATATTCCAAATCGGTCTCTCTACGGCTATGGCAATTATGAGTATTTGGGCGCAAGTGCCGAAAGTCGACTTTGGTGTAAGTACCATAGCACTTACTGCAACGGCTGCAGCACTCGGCGCAACGCAACTTGCCATAGCGGCAGCCAAACCGCTCTCGCAGTATGCCAAGGGTCGTAAAGGCGGGCAGGGCGAGTATGCTCTCGTGGGCGAAAAGGGGGCGGAGATTATGTACGTGCCACAGGGCGCAAGTATTATCCCGCACAACAAGATAGACCAGCCCGGAGCGTGGGGAGCATACGGAGTGCCACAACTGCCTATTCCTGCAAGTGCGAACATCAATCCTGTGCTGCTCGACCAAGCGGTGGCAGCAAGCCAATGGCAGCCGATTGATTATGACCGCCTCGGGCAAGCGGTGGCAAAGGCTATGCCCAGACAACGTGCCGTGAATGTGAACGTGGACAGACACGGAGTAACCGTGCAGAGTGGAAACGATATACGTACATACCTCAACACTAAATATCAAGCGCAATGGTAATCAAGCATTATCTCAACGGGACGGAGATTGACGAGCCTATCGGGTTCGACAGTCTCAAAATGACAATGAAGCGTGGCGAGTACCACGGAATGAGTGCCGAGGTGAGCGAGCAGACATTGGAGTTCTACAATACTGCCGCCGACCTCATTCGTGCTGCCTACCAGACCGACCTCGACACGGAACTGACCTATCGGGTAACTGCCGACGGAGAGGAGATGTACAGCGGTGTCCTCGACCTATCCACCTACGAGGAGCAATACAGCGACTACTGCTCTGTGTCCTGCAAAGTGGGGGAGGTGGGAGTAAAGACCACGTTCAACAACCGAACCGATGTGGAGATAGACCTCAACGGCACAAAGACCATTGACGGCAAGAGCCTTGCACACTCGTACCCGTGGCAACGGCTTGTACTCCCGCAACGGGTTATTCAGTATGTAAATTATATCAAAGAGGCAGAGCAATACCAGTACGACGGTACACTTCCCGACGAGTTCCGATGGGCATTCATAGACCTCGTATATGATACGCAGTCATTGAATGAGTTTGGCTCTCTTGCAGACAAGTGGTTCCAAGCGTCCAAAGTCGGTGAAAATAAATTCGGAAGTAGTCAAAACCACAATACAATACCGAATATCGCCAAGACATTCTCCTCTTATTATACGCCAGCGGATAGCGATGATATGGACTATGACGATAGTTCGTACATTCATATCAGCCTGCAACTCAAAGGGAGCATTGTGTTTGATACATCGCTTTTTACAAATACAGGGTCGGGTACAGCAAACCTGTATATATACCCCCAACTCGTACTGAATGGGAATGTTAGTACAAGTGGGCAATACATCGTAGCCAGCAATAGCAACTACTCCACCAAACAGACATTCAGTATAAGCATTGACGAGTATATACAGGTAGGACAATTAAACTCATTGCTTTTTGGTCTGTTCATACGGAACGACAACTATCAGTACTATTCAGGCGGCATTCAATACCTCAACAATCTTGCGCCGTTTCATATCGTGATAGACAGCGATTCGTCTTTGAAAATGGAACTCAAATCGAACCTCATCAAGGAGGTATCTGCCGACACGATGTTTGTACACGAGGCATTGAACAAAGTGGCGGAAAGTATCAGTGAAAACAAACTGACAGTCAAGTCGGAACTATACAGCCGATTTGATAGTATCCTCAACCCGCATACCGCCACAAGCGACAATCAGTACCAATACGGGTACTACTTTGGAGATAGTGCACTCAAAGTCATAACAAACGGCTATAAGATACGTGGGCTATATACGACCACGGACAAAGAGCGCAATATGCCGATGTCGTTCAAGACACTTGTCGAAGCACTCGATGCCATAGACTGCATAGGGTGGGGCTTTTCCGAGGAGAACGGCAAGACCTATGTCCGTATGGAACGGTGGTCGTGGTTCTACAAAACAGGCGACCCGATACTGCGCATAACAGCACCGAAAGAGGTAAAGACAGCCATTGATACATCGCTCATTATTTCCGAACTGACTATCGGCTACAAGAAATACGCCACAAGCGAAGACATCAACTCTATTGACAGCATTATGTCGGAGCGTACGTTCATCACCTCAACGAAAGCCGTAAGCCAGTCTGTGAGCAAACTCTGCTCGTTCATAGCCGATAACTACGCCACGGAACTGACCCGCCGTGCGGCACTAAAATCAAACCCGGACGAAGAATACAAGTACGACGAAAATATATTCCTATTCTCTGTCTACTGGGCAATGCGACAGGAAGGGAACTCTTACGGAATAGGCTCTGACGAGAATGCAGGCGAGGTCGTAGGTGGCGGAACAGGAACAAGCGAGAACTACAACTGCAAAATATCCCCAGCACGCAATGCCTACCATTGGATAAACCGCCTATTCTGTGTGGCTGGCATTAAACCATTTGCCTGCACATCGGGAACGATTAACTATAAAGCACAGATTGAAACTATCCCCACAATGTTTCTCGGAGATGAGGAACGCTTTTATACTATCCCCGATAGCGTGAACGCAATACCAGCCTATACACAAATACTCCCCAGTGGTTCGCAGGTTGCAGGCATAAAGCAAAATACAGAGAACTACACTCTCCGAGAGCGGTACTACAAGACCTATCAGTTAGACAACACAGGGCAAGTGAATACAGGTGTACCCTCATCGGACGATGTAATTATTCCGAGAGTGTTCAAAGCCGAGACTATATCATTCACCTATCCGCTGTCGGTGGCAGAATACAAGAAAGTAAAAGCCAACCCATACGGACTGATAGAGGTGGATGGAGTACTCGGGTGGATAAAAGAATTTACCTACTCCTTTGCCGATGGCGAAGCGACATTCAAACTCATACCAAAAGCAGACTGATATGTTAGAACAACAATTTATCCAATGGAGCGACAGCATTGACCCGCTCAAAAAAGAAATACCGATACCCGTGTGCGACAGCATACCCTTGTGGTTCTTTGCGTATATGGATAATCATAGTCACTTCGACCCTGACGAATACAACGACTGTTATGCGCGTATAGACCTCGTACGAGCCAATGGAGATGTGGTTCGGACAAGCATTACCATTGGTAGTAGAATGTCGTGGAATGGGCAAAGAACATATGGCTGGAGTAAACTTTTAAGACTTGCCACATATCTTGCTCCGCAGGAGTGTTTTCGCCTGCGGCTTGTGGGACTATGGATTGACTCAGACGAGGAGAATGCAGATGTAGAGATACTTGCCTATTCCAATCTGCTGCGCTATGTGGGCAACGAGGACGGCTATCTATCAAGGCTTACCTACTACTGCAATGAGGAGCAGTTTGGCTTTCCGTTTTACAAACATAACCGAACCAAATCAGCTATACAACTCGCTCTGCCTATCCGTGTCAGCAAACCGCAATACAAGCAGACGGACAAGATATACGAGAACCGCAACGGCGAACAGATAGTCCTATATGCTACGATTAACAAAGAGTACGAGGGCGAGACGGACTATATCCCCGAGGAGTGGCACGAGAAGATAGTTGCCGCTCTGTCTTGCGATGAGGTCTATATCAACGGCGAGCGTGTAACCAAGTCGGATAGTTACGAGATAGACCAAGACAACTACACCTATTCCGACTGCGGTATACGCCTCACACGCGCCACATTCAAAGTGAAAACCAACGTTACACAACGCAACTCTAACTGCTAACAATATGCAAACCGACAACACTATCCTAACGCCCACCAACGTGAAACAATTCGCAGCAGGCGTAACGTACCAAAACCGCATTCTCTGCACCACGCTGGCAAACAAACTCAAAGTGCACGCCTATGGCATTATGCCGAAAGACCTTATCGAGGAACGCCGTCCGTCCGAACCCGAGGAGATAAAAAAGTACAGGGCAAAGATTTACGTACCAATTACGAAGAAGAGTATCTCCAAGGTCATTTCCTCGCTTGAGAAGATACGCCGCTCGCAGGACTGGTCTATCCAGTACGACCCCGAGAACGTACCAAGGGTGATTGCGACAACCGAGACGCTGGAGCAGTATTGCGAAATGGATTACCCTGTATTCCATAGTATCACAAACTGGGCTTTTTCGGAACTGCTCCGCAAGTACCTGCTCGACGCAAATGGTATCATAGCCGTTGTACCAATGGAGATACCAGAGAGTAATGCCGAGTATGTGCGTCCCGTGGCACAATTCTACGACAGCAACCAGATTATGGACTATGCCGAGGGACAATACATAGTCCTCAAAAGTCGGGATACCTCTACCTATCGTTCCACCAACGGGCGCATAGTTAATACCAACGGGGCTATTTACTACGTTATCACAACTACACAGATTGCCCGCTATGAGCAGGTAAACAGCAAAGGCGATGTGCAAGCCGTACAGATATACGACCATAATATGGGTTACCTGCCAGCATTCAAGGCGGGAGGTATATTCCATTCACGCACCAACAATGAGACTATTTTCGAGAGCCGTCTGTCGGGTATGATACCCTCTTTGGACGAAGCCGCCCGAGAGTACTCCGACCTGCAAGCCGAGATTGTGCAGCACATACACTCCGAGAAATACGCCTATACCAACTCCGAGTGTTCCGAGTGCCACGGAGCAGGAACGGTACGGGACAAAGACGGAAATACCCATACCTGTACCAAGTGCCACGGCACGGGGTCGGTATTGCAGGTCAGCCCATACGGGGTACACCTCATCAGCGCAGCCAAAGCGGGAGAGCAGCAACTGCCTGCACCGCCTATCGGCTATATACAAAAGTCCGCTGACATTGCCCGCCTGCAAGACGAGCGGGTGCGCCAACATATATACGATGCACTCTCGGCAATCAATATGGAATTTTTGGCAGATACGCCTCTTGCGCAGTCGGGCGTAGCAAAGGCTTTCGACCGGGACGAACTGAATAACTTTGTCAATGCCATAGCCGAGGACATCGTGCGTATTCTCGATGGCGTGTACTTGCTTGTCTGTGAGTATCGGTATATGAATATCGTGCCGAACCCCGAACAACGCCGTGCAATGTGTCCGAATATCAACGTACCGACCAAATACGATATACTCAATACTTCGAACCTTATGGCGGAACTCACAGCGGCACGGCAGGCGAACATCAACCCTGTGGTATTGCGCGAACTCGAAATAGACTACGCCAAGAAGCAGTTTTGCACTGACCCTGATGTGGCACGTATGGCGGAAAGCACTTTCGACCTCGACCCGCTTTTCGGTGTCAAAGAGGAGGACAAGATGACTATGCTCTCCAACGGCGGTATTACCGAGCAGGACTATATCATTTCCTGCAATATACAATCCTTTGTGCGCCGTGCCGTCAATGAGGACAGGCAATTCTACGCCAAGACCTACGAGCAGAAAATGGAGACTATGCGCAAGTATGCCGAGGAGGTACAGACCGCCAACGAACCCAAGCAGCAGGCACAGCCTATTGACTTCGGAGGGTTAAATAACCTACCCACGGACGAACAGAACGACAAAGACAACGCCCACGGCGAAAACGACAAACAAGATGGCGAACAGACCGAAAAAATAAAACGACCGCTTAAACGGCAAGCAAATGGCTAAAATCGGCATAAAAGACATAATCGCCACCTCTGACCACGCAAGTGCGGTTTTTGACAAGGCAGTCAGCACCTCCGAGCAGAAGATGTTTGAGGAGGTACTGCTGCTTATCAAGAACCTCGAAACCACTCCTCAGGGCAACATTAAGACGAGCATTGCCAACCTCAAACGGGTGCAGCAGATACGCTCCAAACTCTACCGCCTCGCCAACAACAAAGACTACCTACAAGCCGTGCGGGAGTTGGTGGGGGTGTTCGATACGATCTATCGGCAGCAACTGTCTTTCTATGCCGTCAAAAATCAGTCGTCCGTGGCAGAGCAGAAGCACAACCTCGTCAAGAACATTGCACGGGAGAACACTATTGCCGCCCTCACAGGGGACGGACTGGCAACCAACGTAACCGCGCAACTCGACAAGATGTTGCTCCGTGCCGTTACATCGGGGGCGAGGTTTGTCGACCTGCAGCAGGAACTCTCCGACTATCTGCTGACCAGTGCGGGCGGCAACGGGGCATTGTCCCGCTATGCCAAGACCTATGCCGTTACGGCTCTGTCGCAGTATGCGGGGCAAAATAACAAACTCTTTACCGATGACCTCGATACCGAGTGGTATGAGTATGTAGGCAGTGAGATTGAGACCACACGCCCGTTCTGTGAGGCGTGTCTCAAAAAACGCTATATCCATCGTTCCGAGTTCCACGACCTGTTGCGGGGGCATATCCATATTGTCGGCGGGGACGACATAGATGTCAAACTCTACGACAAGACCGACCTGCCTTATGGAATGATAGAGGGAACAAACGAGGAGAACCTGCAAATCAATGTGGGCGGGTGGAATTGCCGCCACCAACTCATCCCCATTGCCGCCGAAGCCGTCCCCGAGAACATACGGAAGGAGATAGATTTTGCGACAAAGACACAGAAGAAACTTGACGAACATAATGCAAAGAATAGCGAGTTAAACCTACCGACAGCAAAAGGAAAACTACTGGCAACTACTCCTGCCACAGCAGTTGCTATCGGTACTTATGAACAATTAACAAACGCCATTCAAGCAATATATGCAGCAAAGACAAGGTATGAGAAAAATAACTTGTTACGTTCCATAACACAGGCAGAAGAATATCAACCTATCAAACAATTTTCATTCAAAGAGGGAAGCGTATTTGGCTACTCTGCAGAGCAATATGATTTCAAAAATGAGAATGAAATTCCAAAGAATATACACCTTGCGTCCAAAATCGCCAAAAGCGGATATAATACCTACCTTGTACCAAATATCGGTGGTTCTGTAAGTGCGGACTATATTTTGAAACGCAAAAATAGTTTCTTGTATGCAGAGGGAAAAATAACCAATGGGAAGCAGGGAATATACAACGCAATACACAATGGTTCGCACCAATCAAAATGCATAATCATTGATGTACAAATGAATGCCACTGCGCAGTCTGCAAGTGGTCAATTACAAATCGGTTTTCAGCATAATAAATCAGTAATGGAGGTATGGCTATACAAAGGAAGCAGAAGAATTATAATTAAAAGGCAATGGGCAGAAACAAGACGATTTGATACAGAATTTAGAAAAGAATGGGACAAAAAATGAGAGTAGCGGGAACTACTCTCAATAAGCAAAATCGCAACGCGTCTTACTTTCACGAATTTAATCGGTTGTTACGATGTGACCCGTGCAAAGGTCATCAAAGCAAAATAGAAAACAAACTTGCACATTTGTTATCTGCCGCAAAATTACGACTTTTTTCTCACATCTCCAAACGTAACCAACTATAAAAATGTATTTTACGCACGATTAATTAAAGAGGCAGTATTGCCTTGAGCGTATTATTATCTTAAATGGTAGGAAAATAACTAAATACAAAATAATCATACTAAATTATTTGTGTATTATCAAAAATATACGTATCTTTGCACGGATATTAAACAATAACCATTCATACATACACGCTATGAACCTCAAACGCTACATCAAAGTAACTCCACAGGACGAGCCGCAAGCGGTCATTCTGCTGGCGACCAACCGAGATTTTTACCTCTCGCAGGGTGCGAAAGTAGAGCAACCTACCGAAGAGGAGGTACTCGAAGCATTCCCCGAACTCCGTCCGCAGTATAACGCCGAACAGGCACAGGCGGCAGCACAAGTCCACGCCACCGAGCAGGACGCACGTATTGCCGACCTCGAACAGGAACTTGCCACCCTGCAAGCCGAGAACGCCACTCTCAAAGAGGAACTCGCTGCGCTCCGTGCCGCCAAACCCTCCACCCGCAAAACAACCAAAGACGATGAGTAAGGATAGCATTATCGTATTGTCGGGCGGACTGGATTCGACCACAATGCTTTATGAATACAAAGAGCGTATTGCACTGGCATTGAGTTTCAATTATGGCAGCAACCATAACGAGAAAGAACTGGCTTTTGCAAAAATGCACTGTGAGCGTTTGGGTATTCCGCACGTGGTCATTCCTTTGGATTTTATCCGTCAGTATTTCCATTCCTCATTGTTAGAGGGTGCAGACGCAGTTCCCGAGGGTAACTACGATGACGAGAATATGCGTTCCACGGTAGTGCCGTTTCGCAATGGTATTATGCTGGCTATCGCAGCGGGTATGGCGGATAATCAAGGTCTGAAACAGATTATGCTTGCCAACCACGCAGGCGACCACACTATCTATCCCGACTGTCGTCCCGCTTTTGTGGACGCTATGGATAAAGCCGTATCGGCAGGCACTTATGAGGGCGTGCGTCTGTTTACTCCATACACCAACCTCACCAAAGCCGACATCGCCCGCCACGGCAAAGCACTCGGTATCGACTATTCCGAAACGTGGAGTTGCTACAAAGGCGGAGAGGTACATTGTGGCAAATGCGGTACGTGTACAGAACGCCGTGAAGCACTCCGAGAGGCAGGTATCAACGACACCACCATATACGAAGAATAACTATGCAACTGAAAGATTTTTTCACCCAACAGGCAGCCAAAATCGGGCTGCAAGACAATGCCGAACTGGCAACGCTTATTGCCAAAGTAGGAACAACCGAGATCCCCGATGAGTTGGCAAGCCAATTCAATACGGGGCTGATGTCGCTCGACGGAGCGAAAAACAACCCCGCTCTCTTGAACCATTTCAAGCCCACCATTCTCAATGCAGTGGACGACCAATTCCGTATTCTCGCCGAGAAATATGGTATCACGGACGCTATGGCAGCCGAGAAAAGCACCTACAAGAAAGCCGCAATCCTTGAAACGGAACTTGCACGCCGACTTGCAGAAGCCAACACCAAAGCGGGCGACAAAGAGAGCAAAGCCGAAATCGCCAAACTGCAAAAGTCGCTCTCCGACCTGCAAAGCCAACTTGCCAGCACTACCGACGCCAACAACGCCAAGATAGACGAGTTGAACAAAGCACACGCCGCCGAGCAACTCCGTATGCTGGTAGATTTCGAACTCGGTAGCAAGAACTACGCCAACAAGACCCTCGACCGCCGTGTATCCGTTCTCACAGCGCACACGCTCCTTGATGAGGCTCTCAAAGCCAGCAAGGCAGTCATCGTCAATGATAACGGCACACTCCGTCTTAAGCAGGTGGACAACCCGACGATGGACTATGTGGACGCAGGCTACAAACCCGTTTCATTTAAGGACTACACCGACCGCCTGCTTGCGGACAACCATCTTTTGGAGGTTTCCAACGGAGCAGGGCAACGGATAGCAGTCCCCACGCCCCCGCCTGCGGGAGGAGCGCAGATAACCTCTGCTTTCCAATCCGCAATGGAGGCGGCAAAATTAAGTTAAACCACCCAAACAGAAAGGAACACTATGAACCTTGTAGGTTTTGTTAATGCTCTGCTCATTAACATCAATCTTATTGCAGGTCTCAACGACCCGCAGACCAAAATCACCCCCGTGGGTTTCCTGCGTATGCTCTATGAGAACAACGCAGCCACGGACATCAACAACCTTGCCGACCTACGTGCAGGGCATACCCGCGACATCAAAGTACGCTATATGCAGCGTGGCGTAGAGAGCGAGGTATCGAGTACGGACGATTGCGAAATCTCTATCAAGCCCGAATGGAAAGAAACGACCATTCCGAATACGCAGTTCTCCAAAATCGGTATCTTTATCTCCGACGAGGATATGCGCAAGTACCAGGAGGAGGCAAGTCAGACCCTTGCAGCAGGTACGCCGTCCGCACCGCTTATGCGTGCGTTGTACGAGACGCTCCGTGTGAAGATTAACGGACTGCTCCAAAAGATGGATACCAACCTCGTAACCGCACAGAACAGCAAATGGGGCAAGAACATCGCCTACGGCAAAAGCACGGCACAGACCATAGCCCTCGGTGCAACCGCAGGACTGAACAATGGCTACGTGCAACTGCTTGCAGACGCACAGGCGAATGAGATTGCCGACGACCTGCTTATCTGCGGCAGCGGAAAGGTAACGCAGTACGACATCTACCAGCGTATCAAGAACGGCGTGGACGCAAGCGGTATCGCCAGCCTGCCACTCAATGCATACTACGACCCGAAAGCCGCTACTATCTGGGGTGCAGACCACTTTGGTGTGTTCGCCAAGGGTATGATCGGTATCGTGGACTGGAATAAGAATGTCGGTTCGTTTGCAGGCGAAAAGGGCGGCTCTATATTCTTTACGCTGCCTATGCCGTTGCAGGTGGGCGACAAAGTGCTACCTATCACTTTCGATGCACAACTCAAATACGAGGACTGCCCCACGGAAGACCACGGTAGAGGTTGGATATTGCTCATCTCCAAGAACTATGCTCTGTTCAACGCACCGACTGACGCTTTCGCCGAAACCGATCGTCTCAACGGTATGAACGGTTCGCTCCATTACGTGGCAACCGATGTGGACGCAGTGCAGACCGTAGCACCAGCCGCTAATGCTGTATTCACCACCAAGGCACAAGCGTAACCTATGATAGATTGCTTATTCGGCTATATCGGTTTATCGAGCGCATACGACAAACAGCCTGCCGAGAGTGGGCTGTATGTCGATGCCTTGCCCGATATATCGTACGCAAATATCGAACGTTTGACGCACTCCGAGCAGGACGCCGATGACCTTTGGACGGACATCGAAAAGCGGGCGATATACAAGTTCCGCACGATGTTTATCCGTGAGGTAAACAAATGCCACTCGCTGAACGATGTCAGCAAGTGCGAGTGCCTCATCTGCAACAACCGTGAACTGCTCTCCACCGCCCTTTGGTATCTTATGGGTGCGGAGGTGATGTACACACGGCAGACAAGCAGCCGCCAAAACACATACACATCCCTCGACCACGGCAAAGCCCGTGATATACGCACCTATTTCGAGGAGCAGTTCGAGCGGGAGTTGGAGGTGGCGGTACGAGGCATAGACATTCACAACTCGCCCTGTTTTGAGACACCCTGCGAGCAGCCCGACGAAAAAGACGTAATACGCACCATTCCGCCTATTCTATGATTGAGATTAAGAGTAATATCACCGAGGTATGCGACAATGTTATCAAGCAGTTGTCCGCAATGGATATAAGCAAGATGACGCGGTTGCAAGCCTCTACTCTTATGGCTCAAATGCGTAGGCGTATCCACGTGGACGGACTGGCAGCGGACGGCAGACCTATCGGCACGTATTCCCAAGGCTATCTCCGCTATGTGCGCCCCAAGTACGGACGCACCGAGGGGAGTAAGGTTGTGCTTTCGCTCACCCGCACAATGGAGAACGCTATGGTGCTTTATCCGTTGGAGAACGGCACGGGTATAGGTTACGCCACCGCCGAGCAGTTACAGAAAGCCCGCTGGTGCGAGGAGACCTACAAGCGCAAAATCTTTTCGCCCACTACTGAGGAACGGAACACCTGCATACAGATTGGCAAGAACTACATAAACCAACATCTCAATGGAGCAAATCATTAACGCTATCAACGAAGCCGCATCGGCATTCCTTGATTGCCAAGGCATACGCAGCAACGCCCACGGCATAGCCGAGCCTGCTATTATCAACGAGGCAAACGGCGAGGAGCAGATACGCCCTGCTATTATAGACGAGTATGGGGAGATAGATTGCGACTTGTTCGATGACCGCTACCCCGTCAGTTTCTACCACCGACTGAATGGAAAGACCTACACGGGGGCAACCAATAGCGGCTATGGTGATACCATTGCTTACACCGAGGAGAGCGATATGTCTATGCTGGTCTATGGAGTGTGCAGCGTCATTCCCGCTTGCAGATTGGAGGAGAACATCACACATACCATTCAAAGCCTGCAATGCAAGCAGGGTGGCACAAGTGCCTATTGCGTGGTAAAAAGTGTCTCATTCGACAGAAAACAGGTGTTTCTCGGGGAGTATAGCGGCATTCCGTTTTTCTTGCAGCCGAATATCTTTCTATTCCGTATCAATTACAAAATAATCACCGCACGCAGAACGTGCAACTAAAAACACCATACCATTATGATTACCTACAAAGATTGCGACAGCACGGGTAAATCGCTTATCCACCAGTGTGCAGCCTGCCAAGAGGTGGAGATGGGGCGTATCCGTACGCTTATGCTCATTGAGCAGGGTACGAAAATCACCATTCCCCTCGAACTCGAATCGTTTACCAAACTAGTCGAGGCGGGCAATATCATTGTCATTCCGAATGTGCGAGGTTCGAGCGATGGCGGTTCGGCTATCACCTCCGACGGCTTCGGCGACAAATCCGAGCGTCTGCTGGGCTACGACTATACGCTCACTATCAACGACCCAGCATACGCAGCCAATAGCGAGTTCTACGAGGCAGCCGAAAAGAAAACGTGGAACGTGGGCTATTGTACCGACACGCTTTTCCACTACACCGACCAAGAGGTCAGCCTCAAAGCCACCGAACCCGTAGAGGAGGGAACGGACAGCGAGGTAACGTGGAACGTAGAACTCAAATTCCGCACGAAGAATAAACCCGTCAAAACCCCGAAAGCACCTATTGCAACCCTCTTGCGCTGCTTCGAGGTCTCTGGCGATTGATACTCATTCGGGTGCAGGGGCTTGAGTGTCCCTGCACTCACTAACCATTATCACTATGATACGATACCAAGGCGAGAGCATAGATTTCTCGTTGGAGATAGAACAGATACAGCCGACTGATGCCAAAGACTGGTCGCTGTTTGCTGGTGTTGTGGTCTATCTCTATACACAGACGAGTTATATTGCCAAGTTTAATAGTACAGCCACAACGGGATATGGTACTATCACATTGAACAACGACAAGAAATTCTATACCGGCAGGCTCTCCGCCCAAGACACCAAACAAATGTCGGGGGCTTTGCTGATGGATATTTACGTGTACAGCAGCAATGGCTCGTACAAATGTATCAAATCCGTAACCACAGGCATTGAAATTCTATATACCCCAATCAAACAAGAAACATAACTATGGCAGATATTAACGTAAAAGTCAATTTCTCCGAGACGGCGTCTTTTGACGCCAAAATCTCAGATTTGGAAAACACCAAAGCCGACAAAGTACATACCCACAGTTCAATCGGGGACTCTAGTGGTACTTCGGTAGAGGCGGACGGCAGCAATGTGTATATTCGGGACAACCAAGGCAACATTGTCTTCAAAACAAGAAACGGCAATGGTACTAACAGTCTGAGTGGCGTGCAAATAACAAGCGGGGGTATTGATAGTCAGTTGTTAATAGATAACATAGTGTCCGTATTGCGCTCTCCTAACGGCAACAATACTTATTTCCGGGTCGAAGACAATAAAATATCCATAAAGTACGAAAGCCCGACAGATGGTCTAGATCAGGAACTGAAGATGGACGACACGGGGTTCAGAGTGAAACAGCCGGGGAGTGATAAAGTTGCGTTTCAAGCCAACCCCAATGAAACTTCTGTCAAGTTCGACGGCTCTATGGGTTTGCGTCTGAAAGCCGACCAGTCGGAACTGAAATTCAGCGGCAAGGGTATAACCGTAACCAAGACCGAGACGAAAGTAACCTCGGCAGGTGCGGTTGTGTTGATAGCCCCAAGCATAGAGGCAAGAGACAATAGTGACAACCCCATATTCCTCACAGAACGTAAATTCAAGAGTGGCACTACTACAGATGAGCAGCAAACGCATATCTTTGTCGGGAATAAGGAGTACCACACAGGAGACGGTACATCGGCTGAAATAGTGCTGAATGGCGACATAGAGGTGTTCGCCACTCTCCAAACGTTGAAAAGTATCAAGCGTTCCCGCTTCGAAATGCCGATGACTATAGACTGGATTAAACAGGATGGACAACTGTTGAGCAAGGAAATGTGCAAATACCTGTACAGTGCTATATACAGATACATAAAAATCTCCATTAACAGTGAAGATTTTGTAAAAGAAGACGAAGCCTCTTTAATGTTAAGACAGTTGTCGGGTGAGAATATCTACCCTGTCATTCTCTCCAAGTACTGGTTCGACGGGTATGCACAAGCCGCTCACGCACAGCATTTTAAGCCGTGGCTGGTGGAGTTCTACGATGAGATACAATCGTATGACAGCGAAGAGGGTATAGTATCCGTCTCTTTCATACGCATACACATCGGTGAGGATTTCTCACGATGGCTGATAAAGGGACTTAGATACAACGAACTGGACGCAGAGATGACAATCACACATATGCAGTGTGTAATAGGAGAAGCAACAGAAGAGTCAGTAGCCAACATAACCCCTGAAGCGGTAAATTTTATAGTATATGCCACCAGAGGAGAAGAAAAAGATTTAGAAGTAGGACATTTTAATTTAAGGACACAACTATGACACGGCAGGAATTAAGCACATTGCCCCATATAGCGAGCGTTGATGAAGCGTTTTCGTATTTCCTCTTGCGTACAGAGGAGGGCTATCAGATAACCGACTATGCGGAGGGCGACCCGATAGAGGATTTTCACTCGTACCGTAGTCTGTCTTTACCTTTGCGCTATGCGTACCCCGACACGTATCGTGTTATCACGGACGCAGAGGCGGAGACGTTGGCGGCACAACGGGACGCAGCACGCAAAGCAAAAGCAGCAGCGGAAGCAGAAACGACGGAAACACCTGCGGAGTAAATGCGTATCAACCCGATACATATCATTCGCCTGTTGGCTTGCGTGTTTCTCGTGCTGCTCCTTGCGTGGGTGCTGCGTGGTTGCAAGACCTGCGAGTGCCTACCGAGCATAGAGTACAGGGACAGCATAGTAACCCGCTACCGCCACGACACGATACAGACCTAC
>ERZ808275.304-NODE-304-length-22586-cov-5.649194_pt1 | contig 22586 bp, 17 predicted proteins | sample MGYA00520894_ERZ808275 | MGnify/ENA primary metagenome ERZ808275 (study PRJEB31516, sample SAMN03275598) | gut metagenome | biome: mammalia-associated habitat; material: feces | host: Papio cynocephalus | place: Kenya | collected 2012-08-03 ...
ACGTAAAAAGCCAAGGCCTTTAGACCTTGGCAGGTAATAGAGACTTATAGTCTCAATACAAGCCACGCGTTTTACACGTGGTTATGATAAAAAAATTAAATTTTATGGTTTTTGAAAAATTCTGCAATTTTCATGATAAATGAAAAAATTTGTCCAATATAATAAATTATAATCATATAATTCATAATCATTTTCATATAAATTATCTCTCCTTTCTGAACACATAATTAAATACTATTTTAAAAATAAATGCGTGTTCACTCAATTTAGCAGCCCAAAAATATAATCTTTTTTTTTTTTTTGCTTTTTTGCATATACTGCTACTTGGATAATAAGTTGAATTGAATAAAATGCATATAAATGCTATAATAAAAATAATCTTCAATAAAATATGCAAGATGAGGTATAGTATGGATTTTAAGAATAAAGCGATTTTAACAAAATCAAAATAAAATAATGCTCAAATTAAATTAACGGAAAGGTAGAAAACAATGAAAGTAATAAAAACAATTTTAATAATATCTTCCATTATTTGCATAGTAATACTCATTTGTTTGGTGGTTTTTATTTTTTGTGACACAACAAAATTGATAAACCTATTTAATGCATTATTTAGTTTGTTCACTACAGTTACTTTTGGCTTTGGAGTATCTTATATATTTCAAAAACATAATGATAAAAAGTTATCAAAACAAAATGAAACAATAAAAAAAGAAATTAGAAATCGAGAATTGCTGAAAATTAGAAAAGATTTAGCCAATCTTGTTAGATATTTCTTTCAAGAAGAAGATTCACTGATTTCTGAAATAAAAGGTTTAAAGCCTTCTTTTACAAAAGACACAATTGATACGGATAATTTTTCATTTAATTGTTTTGTTTTTAATGAGATATACGATAATATAGATCAATATTTTACAGACGAAGAAGCTAAAACAAGTTTTAAAAAAAGAGTGGAAATCCTTTTTATGAAAGATGAACTAGGTTTTAGAATCATAGAAGGCGAAGAATTGGTATTACCGTCAATATATTGTGAATTTTTAGAATTTAACAATGAATGTATTCGCTTAAGTTATAGTATGCCTCAATTAAATTTAGAATATCAAATTAATATTTTTACTGATGATGAAATAAAAGCGATCCGTTGTTTTTCACAAAGAATTGGAATAGGCTTAGTTGTAAAAACCAATACTTTATATAATATAATAAGAATACTTGAAAATCTAAATAGAATTGAATGTTTTGTTCATGCGGATTACATTCCTTATTATAAAAAGAACAATATTTATCAAGATCTTGTTAATCAATATAAACAAGAGGAAGAACTGAGAAATAAAATAAATGAGTGGTATAATGATTATCAACTTAGAGCTAAAAAAATTTTTAAAAGGAATGTAATTTTAAATAAAATACAAATTTTAAGTAAAAAACTAATGTAATAATTTTAAAGTATAGGAAGGTTAAAAAATGCTAGAATCTGTAGAAAGAATAGACTTTATAACAACTTATATAACAACTTATGAGAATAAGATAAAAACATTAAATTCTAATGGGTTATTTGATGCGGCAAAATTGTTTGAATTATTTGCGCAAAACGTTTGTGAATTATACTTTAAAATAAAGTTTAAAAATTTGAACACTGAAAAAAGTAATTATCCTTGCGTTGATTTAATTTCCTTAGATAATCAAATATTTTGCCAAGTAAGCACTTGTAAGGACATCCCACATAAAATAAGAGAAACACTAATTAAAATTTCAGAATCAAAAGACGAAAAAATAAAGGAAATAAAAAAAATATACTTTTTTGTATTAAATAATGAAAGTGTTGAAAAAGTTAAAGATTTTTATGGCGATAATAGAATAGGAAGTATTGATTTCCATAAAGATGAACAATTAATTACCACAGCAAAAATAATTAAAAAAGCAAAAGATAATCTTGATTTTCAATTGCTGTTTTATGAACTTTTAAAAAAAGAATCTGAATTTTGCGAGAATGATTTTTTGAAATATGAAGTTGCTATAAAGGAGAGCAAAAAGCTTTTATTGGATAACTTTAACGATAGAATTTCGGGCAAATATCATATTGATTTAAATGATCAAATTCAAAAAATTAATGTAAAAAACAAAAAATTCGTTTTTGTTGTAGGAGAGGCAGGAAGCGGAAAAAGCGTTCTGTGTAGAAAAATACTTGAAGAAGAAAACAATGTTTTATTTGTTCGTGCTGAAAGAATTGCAATTTTTAATAATATTGATGATATTTGGAACTTTGATATTTTAAAAATATTATCATTTATAAAAGAAGATGTATATATATACATTGATGCATTGGAATATATTTCTGATAATATTGTAAAGTTGGATTTGTTAAAAATACTGCTTGAACGGATGAAAGATATTGATAATGTCCACATAATTGCATCATGTAGAAGCTCGGAAGAAACTGCTTTTTCCTTTTTAATTAGCCAATATGAAGTCTTTGTATATGAAATAAAAAAAATATCTTTTGAGCAATTGACAAAGATTGTAGAAAATTTTCCATCCTTGAAAATTTTAATAAATAAACGAGAATATCAAGTTTTGTTATTTAATCCCTTTTATCTAGATAAGATTTCTCAAATTGAAGATCTAGATTCAATAAAAAATATAAGTGGCTTAAGAAATTATTTATGGAATGAAAAAATTTGTTTAGGAAATAGTTGTTACGGAAAGATCATAACAAAAATTGTTTTAGATAGGGCTATTAATTATAGTCTCAGTTCTTCTTCAAGCGAATACGATACGTCTGTTATTTCAGAATTAGTTAAAAATGATGTGCTTTTACAAGATAAAAAAACAAAAGAAATAAGACTAAAATATGATATTTTTGAAGATATTTGTTTTGAACAATATATAGATAAAATATTTGATGATGTTAAAGGAGACTATTATAATTTTTTTAAACAACTAGAAGATTTAGGCAGATGTGTTTATCGTCGGTATCAAATATGGGTAGAAAATAAATTATTTGCAAAAGAAACAAGAGATAAATTTCTATATAATCTTTTATTTAAATCTCTTCCTGTTAAATGGAGACAACAGACAGAGATTGGAATTGTGAAATCTTATCATTGTTGTGATTTTTTTGAAGAAAATGAATTAGAAATAATCCAAAAAGGATTGATACATGAATTTATTTCATTAACAAACCTATATGGATTTACAATTAATTATTCAAAATTTCCATTGAATATGATTTTAAAAAAATCTGGTTTTGGAAGAAGATGCTTAGTTAATTTGTTAGCAGATCATTTAATTTTGTGCGATTCAAATGATAACGAAAAAGAAATAAGAAAATTGCTGATTGATTTTTCTAATGAAAGTAATATTGATCAAAAATTGGGAAATAATGCATGTTCTATTTTAATATATATTTTAAAAAAATATGAACAGATAAGTAGCACAAATGAGAAGTATTATTTATACCACTCGATAAAAGAATGCGTAGGGGCTTTGTATAAATTAAATAAATATTGTGACCTATGGGTTCGCGAATTTTTAGGTCTTGTTGAGCAAGACTTCAATTCAAATGATTCAAACGTACGTGAATTTTCAGATAATGCGATAAAAGATTTAATTTTCGAAAGCAATATTCACTTGGTTTGTGCATATAATGGTGAAATCTATCGCTTGATTGAAATGTTTTACTTTGGAAAAATTAAGAAAAATAAATTTTCATTTTATTATGAAGACAAAAAACGGCATAACAATTATGGGTTAAATGAAAATGGTGATACTTATTATCAAGGAATTAATATTGAAAGAGTGCAATTATGCGTCTTTTATAATTTGTTTAGATTGAAATATTTTGAAACCCTAGAATGGGTCATTAACTTAGTAAATAAATCAATTGACTGTTGCAAAAAAAGAGGTAAAGTAAGCACGTATGAAATTTATTTTGCAGATTCAGAAAATAAGAAGAATTACTTTGGTACATCTGAAATGTGGTTGATAGGTGAAAGAAATCTTTCTGCTCCAACTTTTTTTGATGATTTATTTTATATAGCAAAGTTAGTGACATTTGAAATTTTTAATGAGACGAAAAATATGCAGTTTACTGAAAAAATCAAAAAAATAATAATAGATAAAGCTAATAACATAATGTGTCTTTCAATCTTAAGTAATTTTGGATTAAGAACAGAAAAAGAGCTACCTGGTTACTGCATTGATTTTATTAGTAATATTGATTTGGTTTTAATGGATATGTCAAAAAAGCTATTTACCAATGAAAGTTTAATTAGAAATAGATTCGAAGAAGTAATATGTGAAAAAATCGGCGTACCATCTTCAATTGGAAAAAGATACGAAAAGAATTTTGTAAGTGAAGATTTATTAGATTATGCAAGAAATTTTCAGTTGTCTGGTAGCAACAGTGTTAAAGAAAAATGCTATAGAATTTTTGATTATTTGTATTCGATAACTCAAAATCAGGGCGATGAGGCTATAAAATATCTTCAAATTCAAAAAATGGATTTTAGAAATGCTTCTATAGATCAATTTGATAACGGACCTTCTTTTATCATTCCATCTATTTCTGGTGAAGCCAAAAAAATAACGGAAGCACAAGAAAAAGAAAATCAAAAGTTATATAATATAAGGTCAAAAATTTCAATTGTGTATCAACATTTAAAAAATAATCAAGAAGATTTGGAAGAAATAGATAGTTGTATTGCAGACATAATAAAATTAAAAAAAGGCCAATATTTTATTTATTTTGTTGAAGATATGTTGGCTTTAATTTGTACGACGTTATCAAAATGTTCAATGAAGTTAGAAAAAAGAGACGAATATTGTAATCTTCTATTAGATTATATTGAAAATGAGCAAAATATTTTTTTATCGAATGAAAAATATACAATATTTTTTGTATTGTTTTCTCAAATTAATAAAACTGTTAGCTTGAAAACCAAAAAAAGAATAAAAGAATTCATGCTAAATAAACTTATTGCTGCAAATTCAATGATGGAATATGATCTAATAGCCATCAATTGCATTCAAAACTTTTTAAAAAAGAATAAAAATTTTTCTAATATTTTTATAACTACTATTTTAAAATTAGCCGAAGACGAAATGAATCATCAAAAATACAACTATGAGTATTTAAAAAAATATAGGCAAAACACAAAATTTGTTTTTGAACCAAATTTGCAACCTAGATTGTCTGGAGTTGATAGATATATTGAAGAAGATGGTCGAAAACAGTACTCATCAAAAAAGAATGAAATTATTAAAAGATATTTGCGTGATGAAAACACTTATGATTTTGGAAATTTTGATATTGAAGAATATGATCTAAAAATTCTCTCTACCATATTTAATTGTGGTGCTGACTTAAAAAATCCATTAATTAAAGAAATTGTAGAGCAATATATTAATCTGTTTATTCGATTATGCAATAGGAAAAAAGATTATAGTATTTATGATATTGTTGATTGGTACGAGATTCATTTTTTGATTTGTTTTCTTCAAGAGAATATAAAATCTATAGACACTTCAGATTATGTGATTTCTATTTTATTTGACAAAAAGGATTATAGTATATTTACTTCTGATACTTTGAAATTTTATATTGAAATAACAAGTAGTTTAACTGCGTCCTATTTTAATTGTCATGAAGATAGCGAAAAAAAAAATATTGAATCCATAATTAAAAAATTAGAAACGCGTTTTGATTTAATACAAATTGAAAAAGTTAAGCACGCCCTTTCTTCATCATTAATTTTAGGATTAGGCAAATACAATTTTCAATCTGACAAGTCAGAATTAAAAGCAAAATATTCTTATAAAGATAAAATATTTTTAAATGAATTGTTTTCAAAGTATGGATATCTAAATTTTGATGAAATGATGCTTGCATTATTTAAATTGAAATATTCGGAATTGTTGCCAGAAATATTAATTTCAATTAATGTTTCATTTGAAAAATATATAAAAGAAAATATTCTAAATAACAATATGTTTAATAATACTTTTGCTATTATCAATGAGATAGTGTTTTATTCTTTTGCTGAATTTGAAAAAGAAATAAAAAGAGATTTTGATTTAATTGAAGCGTTTGAAAATATTTTGTTAATCCTAATCGAAAAATATCAAGATTCTAAAGCCGCAATTCTTCTTGACGAATTTAGAATTCACTAATTTTTTCTGGCAGCGTTTAAATCTATTTGAAAACTTAATTAATCATCGAAAGAGTATTTGCTTTTTAATTTTTTAGAGAAAATATTAAAATTTTAAACTTAATACTACAATATTAATATCTGTTAATAATATTAAAAATATTTTTTAGCTTATTGTAGTAAAATTCTTAGGATAAAACAAGAAAAGGAGTTGATCGGATTTATGATAGGAACATTTAAACCGACAATAGAACAATATCCGTTTGATAAAGACGGAATAACAAGTTTGAAGATTTCAAGCCAACACGGCGAAGACTGGCCAGTTGTCTATATTTTAAATGGAGATAGAGAAGCTTATGTTGGTGAAACTCAAAGTGCTTATGATCGAATGATGCAACACTACGCAAATAAAGGAACATCTAGAAAAAATCTCACTAGAATTAATTTGATTCAAAGTAATTCTTTTAATAAGTCTGCAATTTTAGATATTGAAAATATGTTAATTACGCATATGCATGCAGATGGAAAGTTTGTACTTCAAAACGCTAACGGAGGTCAATCTAGACTTCATAATTATTATCAAAGAACCGAATATCAAAATGTTTTTGTAGATATTTGGAAAGAATTGAAAAGATTGGATATTGTAAATCATGATTTATATACAATTGAAAATTCTGAGATATTTAAATTTTCTCCATATAAAGAATTAACGGGAGAACAATATGATGTTGTTAAAGATCTATTAGAGTTATATCCAAAAGCTATGCAAGGTTCTTCAAGAACTGATGTTATTGTTAATGGTGGTGCTGGGACAGGAAAGTCTTTGATTGCTATTTATTTTATTAATGTAATTGCTAATATATTAAATAATAATTATGATTTTTCAGACACAGTTGAATATTTGGATGATGAATCTTTCTTCAATAGAGCAAGCCTAATTAAATCAATTAAAACTCATGGAAATACTAAAATTGGATTTGTAGTAGCGGCTGAAAGCTTTCGAAAAACGGTGAAAAAGATTTTTCATTCAATTAAAGAATTAAAGCACATTCATGTTCTATCTCCTATTGAATCAACACGTGGCGATTATGATGTATTAGTTGTTGATGAAGCACATCGATTGAAAAGAAGAAAAGCCATTACGAATTATCGTGCTTTTGATAAAGCATGTAAAAGTTTAGGATTTCCTAAAGAATCTACTACAGAATTAGATTGGTTAAAATTTAAAGCAAAAAAAATGCTTATTTTATTTTATGATGAAAAACAAACAGTAAAAGAGTCAGATGTTTTAGAAAAAGATTTCTCTTTTAACAATGCTTTTCATTTTTATTTAGAAACTCAACTTCGAGTAAAAGGTGGAAATGAATACATAGAATTTGTTCATAGACTTTTTTCTAATCAACCTAGAACATATAAAGTTCAAAAAGGATATGAAGTAAAAGTATTTAATGATTGTTATGAAATGTTTGAAGAAATTAAAAAGAAAAATGCAGAATATAACGGATTATGTAGAATGCTTGCTGGATTATCGTTCTATTGGCGGAAAAAAGCAAGAGATAAAAAATCTACACAATATAAGCAAGATTTTGATTTTGAAATAGACGGTCACCACTATTGTTGGAATGAAGATTTTAATGCGTGTGATTTTATTACTAATGATGAATATATTGATAGAATTGGATGTATTTATACTTCGCAAGGATATGATTTAAATTTTGCAGGTGTGATATTAGGAAAGGATATATCATATAACCCTGAAACAAAGCAAATTGAATATCACACAGATGAATTTATTGATACATATTCAAAATCAGCGGATATCAAAAAAACAATAAGTAATATTATTCATGCATATTTAATCTTACTAACAAGAGGTATGTATGGAACATATATATACGCAGTTGATAAAAATTTAAGAGAGCACATTAAAGAATTAATACAGAATTGATTGCTGATAACTAGTTAAAAAGTATAATATTCGAACTGATAAAAACAGTCTAATTAGTAAATAATTAGATTGTTTTTTATAGCTAATCTGATAAAAATATATTGAAAGTTTATATTGAATTAAAAAAGTTCATAAATATCCAAAATAATGCTATAATTTCTATAAAGAAAAGCTTAGGTAAGGTGAATAGTTGAATGGATAAAAAGACAAAGAATATAAATCAATTGATTAGAAATAAAAAATATAGAGGGCCAAGATTTCTTTATAAATATAGGAGATTTGATGAGTATACTTTTGATATGCTTGAAAATGATTATTTATATCTTTCTCCTGCTAAAAATCTAGATGATGCTACGGAATGTAATACAACAATAGATTTTGAATTATTTTATGATTTAGAATCAAATAATCTAAAAAGAGAATGTGTTCAACAAATTATTGAGATGATAAAACCTTATACAAGTGTGGATAATTACAAACAAATTCAAAAAGTTATGACCTCAATAATGAAAGAAAATGGAACAATAAAGCCTAATTTTATGTTGGATTATAGTTTGGAGTTAAAAGAAATACTTCCAAAAGAATTCAATACACCGCAATTTGTAAACTTTATAATTGCAATTCCTGAAAAATTAGATTCACCTGAAATAAAAACTCAAATTGAAAAACTAATCGTCTCAATGTATAAAGCTAAACAAAATATAGGAGTTTGCTCATTGAGTGCTAATAAGGATGATGAAAAGATGTGGGAAATGTATGCAAATAACCATAGTGGGTACTGTATTGAATTTGATCTAACTGATTATGAAAACTCCGATTTAGTTTTTCCTGTTGTCTATGTAGCAAAAGAACAAAGAGAGACAAATATCATCAAACAAATTGTTGCGACCTTTATTGGCAATTTAGTTTATGAAATGTCTAATGGAAAAATGGAAAGTGATGGTTCGCAATGTCTGAAATTATTTCTTACAAAATATGAAGAATGGTCTTATCAAAATGAATGGAGAATACTTGGAGATGCTGGTGCAAAAGTAAAAGCACCAAAGATAAAAACTATTTATATTGGAAGAAATGCATCAAAGGAAAATATAGAAATAATGAAAAAGCTTGCTATTGAAAAATTAATAAGAATTAAGATAGAAAAATAAGGAGTGATTTTGTTGAATAAGTATGTTGAAACAATTAGAGATCCATCATTGTTCAAAAATGACAATGAGTTTTATGAATATTTGAGGTCCACATTAGCAAGTTATGATTTGATTGATTTATTAGAAAAATTAAGTTGCTTAAGGTTCTTTATTAAAACAGATTGCTTAAAAATTGAAGAAAATGAGGAAGTTGATAGACGTTACTTAGTTTCAATATTTAACAATGGACTTTGTTTTTTATTTCCCTTTTTGTTGTCTTATAAAGTTGAAGATGGTAATAAAAAGATAGACTATTATAATTTGCTGGTTGTGTGCAAAATAATCTTTAATTATTCAAACTATAGAAACAACAAAGTAGATGAAAATGAAGAAGAAAACATTGAAAAAATAGAATATGTTCAAAACAACATGACTGATTTATTTTTTACGTTGAAAAGAGTGCCTATCGGGGATGTCTTAAAATACGAAAGTGATTTAATAGAAGAAAGGTATGATGTTAATTCTGAACAGTTATTAGAGGAACTTATAGATATATTTCCAAGGAAGATTTTCATTCCATTTAATAAAAACAAATCTGTGTCAATTATTGATTTTGTTAATCACTTTGATTCTTTTATTGATGTAAGTAATTTTGTTATTTTGCCAAGTTATAAATCTTATAATATATGTAATGACCTTTCTGTAGAATTTGGTGAACTAACACAAAAGCAATTTAACATTTCAAACCCCTTAGGCACAATCAATTTATCTAGAAAATTATTTATAAAGAATAATGGAAATATATATAATATTTGTGACGATTTGATTTGCGGAAGATTAAATAGATCAATTGAATCACTATTTAAATCAGATGAAGAAAGAAAAAAATGGGCTGAAAATTATAAAAATGGTAATGAAGAACTTATAATGCATTTGTTTAATGATTATTTTCCAAATGGCAAGTATTATAAGAATTATTACTACAAAGATAACAATAATCACTTGTGTGAGGGAGATGGAGTATTCTTTTTTCATTCCTTTATTTTTTGTGTTGAAGTTAAAGGAAATAAATTTAATCCGGATTCAGTAAAAGAAAATTGTCAAGAAGTAAAAGAGTCTTATGAATCTACCATTAACAAAGCAGAAGAACAGGTTTTGAGAATTAAAGAAAAATTGAACGAAAAAGAATCTTTCAATATTTTAGATGCACATGGCAACGTTGTTGAAAGAATATTAGAAATTGAAAGCAAAAATGTTATTGGAATCTGCGTTTACTTTGAAGATATAGGTACGCTACTTGCAGGGATTAATAATAAAAGTATCATTCATATTTCATTTTATGATTTAATAATTATTTTCCGTTATTTAAATAATCCTTTCTTAATAACGAAATATTTATTTGAAAGAAGTTTACTATCGTTAAATAATAAACAGTTTTATATAAATGATGAGTTAATTTATTTATCCATATTTAATACTTGCATTCATTTAAATTCATATCTACAAAATCTTACAGAGCCATATAATTTAGATAATTTAATGATATTTTTTGATTTTTCCGACTTTTCCCTGAAAGTTGAAAATCATTTTCGAAAGAATAAAACAAAGCCGCAAATTAACATTAATGATTTAATTATGAGAATAATATCTTCAAGTGATTATAATGCTATTGATGATAATTTATTTGCTGGATTATTTTATTTACTTTTAAAACCATATGAAAATTGGAGTTTATTAGAAAAAAGATATAGAGAAAAGAATAAATCAAATATTCGACTCCCAATGTTTATTATTTTTTCTCATAAAAATGAAAAATTTGCAGTAATGCTTATTTCACGGGCTCATAATCCTTATCAGGAAAAACAAAGTCTAGCATATGTTAAAAGGTATTTTAAGTATAGGGCAAATATTAATTGTTTATATATAGTCTCTATTGGAAAAGATTATAGTGACTATAAAAAAATTGAAAGAAATGATAAAATGTTACTTGAATTTGATGAAAATGAACTTCTTTCTGGAGTAAATTATACTATTGCTCAGAGTGAACTTTTTAATGTTGAGGAAAACTAAAATTTATATGGGAATGTTGACAAAAAAGTTGATGAAAACACCTATCTTACTTTGGTAAAAAGTTTAATTATTTAATGATGCAAACGATAATCAAATGATTTGCTAAAGTCTGTAACAAAATACGAGTTTAGACTTACATAATTATGGGATTTATAATCATATTTATTTTTTATGGTTTCTTTTTAGTAACTATACCACTTTAAAGTGCGTACTTTTTTATTTGATACACTTGCGTACAATAAAATTGTGCCTAAAAGTAGCGCAAGGAGGAAAATAAAATGAAATTATTAATTGTTGGTGTAAATGGAAGAGTAGGTTCTTTAGTGGCAAGAGTTGCTTTAAGTAGAGGCTTAGAAGTTACTGGACTAGGAAAAGGAAAGAATTCACTTCATTTACAAAATTATGTACAAAAAGATGCTTTAGAATTAACAAAAGAAGAAGTATCTCATTTTGACGTTGTTGTAGACGCTGTTGGAGGATGGACAGAAGAAACTATTCCTAATATTACTAAAGTAATGATCTATTTAGCGAATTTACTTACTGGAACAAAAACTAGACTCGTCGTAGTGGGTGGAGCCGGTAGCTTATATGTTAATAAAGAAAGAACCATTACGGTTGATATGGGAAAAGATTTTCCTGATGCATGGAAACCATTATCCAGTGCACATGGAAAAGGATTAGAATATTTAAGAGAAAGTAAAGATTTAAATTGGACCTATATTTCTCCAGCTTGTAATTTTGTTTTTGAAGGAGAAAAAACCGAAGAATATCAATTAGGTGGAGAAGATTTAATCTTAAATTCTAAAGGTGAAAGTGTAATATCTTATGAAGATTATGCACTTGCTTTAGTAGATGAAGTAATGAATAATTTACATAATAAACAAAGAATCAGTGTAGTGTCTAAATAAATATAGAGAAAGTGAGGAAGCGTTAAATGACTAAACTAGAACAAGGAATACAATATTTAAAAGAATATAATCGATTTGAATTACCTTCAAGAATAAAAGGCTTTGACGCTTTTCGTGCTTTAATGAATGTAACAATGCCTGATCATTTAGATGAAGATTTCTATTCATTGCAAGATGAAATAATTCAAGAAGAATATTGTCATAAAGTAATTGTAGATATTCAAGATTTGAAGCCTATAAAAGGCAATATCTATTTATATTTAGGTGATATTACTTGTTTAAAAGTAGATGCGATTGTTAATGCAGGAAATAGCTATCTATTAGGTTGCTTTCATCCTTTACATCATTGTATTGATAATGCAATTCATTCTTATGCAGGACTTCAAGTAAGAAGAGATTTAATGGAAATCATGGAAAAACAAGGAAAAGAAGAAGAAAACGGAAAAGCGAAAATTACGAAAGGTTATAATTTACCTTCTTCATATATTATTCATACAGTAGGGCCACAAATTAAAAAAGCAGTAACAAAGAAAGATGAAGAGGACTTATATCATTGCTATTTATCTTCTTTAACTTTAGCAGAAACTTATCATTTATCAAGTATTGCTTTTTGTTCTATTTCTACTGGACTATATGGATATCCAATAGAAGAGGCAAGTAAAGTTGCGCTTCAAGCCGTAAATGAATATTTAAAACATCATCCTAATACTTCTATTCAAAAAGTTGTTTTTGATGTATTTTCTAAAGGAGACTATGAAGTATATGAAAGAGAAATTAATAGAATTATTAAATAATGCAGATGCCATTCTCATTGGCGCAGGAGCAGGCTTAAGTTCCGCTGCCGGATTTGAATATGGTGGAGAAACTTTTTTAAAAAACTTTCAATATATGCATGATTTGTATGGTTATGAAGATATGTACAGTGCTGGATTCCATTCCTTTACTTCTTTAGAAGAGAAATGGGCGTATTGGGCTAAGATGATTGACTTAAATCGTTATGTAGATAATGGAAAAGGACTATATAAACGTTTATTTCAATTAGTGAAAGATAAAAACTATTTTGTAATCACTACGAATGTAGATCATCAATTTCAAAAGGCAGGATTCGATAAGCAAAGACTCTTTTATATGCAAGGAGATTATGGCTTATTTCAATGTAGTAAAGCTTGTCATAATAAAACTTATGATAATGAAGAAATAATAAAAAACATGATTGCACATACAGAAAACCATAAAATACCGTCTTCTTTAATACCAAGATGTCCTATTTGTGGGGCTCCTATGACAACGAATTTACGATGTGATGATTTATTTGTGCAAGATGAAGGTTGGTATAAAGCAAAAAGAAGATATGAAACTTTTATTCAAGAAAACAAAAATAAAAGAATCGTCTTTCTAGAACTTGGAGTAGGATATTCTACTCCTGTATGGATAAAGTATCCTTTTATGCGGATGACTTTAGCGAATCCTAATGCTACCTATATTTGTGTAGATAAAGGCTATATTTATATTCCAAATGAAATAAAGAATCAAACCATAGCGATTCAAGCCGACATTCAAGATGTTATCTAAATTGTATTTGATAGTGTTTGATGATATACTATAATCGATTTTGACACTTAGGAGGAATAACAAAAATGGATAAACATAATTTACCTGCCTGCCCTGTACAAACTTGTTTAAATTTTATTTCAGATAAATGGAAGATTCTTATTATTCGCGATTTATTAACAGGAACGAAAAGATTTAGTGAACTTAAAAAGTCTTTAGCGCCAGTTACGCAAAAGATGTTAACACAACAACTACGCCAAATGGAAAATGATGGAATCATTCATCGAGAAGTTTATCCGGTTGTGCCACCTAAAGTAGAGTATTCTTTAACAGAATTAGGACGTTCTTTAGAACCTGTTATTGAAGTAATGAAAAAATGGGGACAAGAATTTAAAGAAAGAAATGAATAAATATTGATAGATGATTTTAATGAAATATTTAAAGTCATCTTTTTTCTTTATAAAAGATTGGTTTTGCTAACTGATGGAAAAATGCCAATCGTTGGATTTTTTGAAAAAAAGAGAAGTAAACCATAATTATGCATACGAAAAGTACAAAAAGTATGGTAAATATGAGATAATTTATATGTTAAAAGATATAAGCCGTAGAAAGTTTGAGATTTAAATACTAAGAAAAGATAAGGGGGATTTCATGAAAAATCATTATGTTTCACAATTCATTATTAAAAGGTTTTCAAATGCAATTAGTATTTTTGATGTGCATACAGGAAAGATTGATGAAAGCAAGAGACCTCATAAAGTTTTTTATAAAGAGGACCTATACGATGAAGAAATAGAAAGATTATTTAATTCTAATACTGAAAGTAGAGTGGCAAATATTCTTGACAATAAAATATTAGTAGAAGGAGAGGTTGTACTTACTAGAACTGAATTAGAAACATTAAAATGTTATATGCTTATATGTAGTGTTAGAAATCAATCCATATCATATTTTTGTAAAATTTTAAAAGACTTTGAAAGTAACGCAGATTTTTATTTTAGTATACATAAAGAATATTCTTTCTTGAAGAAAACAAAAGACTTAAATCTGTCTGATAATGAACTTTATTTAAGAACTTTAAAAGTATTTGCCAAAACAAGAAATATAAGAGACATAGTATCCAATCCTTTAGCAACAAGAGAAATGTTAGCGTGGGCAATGCCTTTTCTAGAATCTTATATAGCGTTTTGGGATGCGCCAAAAGATAAGGAATATATACTGACCGATTGTGGCATGTGCAGTGAATATGAAGGTTTTCATATGATAACAGGCGGAATTGATATATCTAAGATGTCCTACTTAGCAAAGCAAATAAAGAGTGGTAAATATCAGTATGGTTACATAATGGTTAGTTGCAGTGTAATGTTTGAAAATTACAACATCTATAATTTAAGTTCAACAAGATGTATGATTGCTATCAATCCCTTTTTTAAGCTTTTTTATGGCGCTCAAGCTGAAAGTAATCAAGGAGAGAGATTTCGGCTTGAAAAACCAGATATATGGCCCGCTATTATCCAAAACAAAGAATTATTTGATGTACCTCAAAATAGGTACTCTAATAGTTTAAGACCTTTGCCATATGCTCCTGATGACGAGTTTATCTATAAGCCTAAAGTTCTAACTGAAGAAGATTTAATATATATAAATGCATTAATGCTTTCTCAAACAAGAGAAATCATTGGATTTAATGATGCAACCAAAATAATTGATTCAATTTATTATTATGTTTGGTATAACGCTAACTTTAATTCAATTAAATTTAGCAAGCAATCATTTAATGAGACGATGAAGAATTTAGTTGATAATGTTATGAATTCGCCATTTAGAGATTTATGTAATTACTGTGATTCTAAAGGTGGAATCAATAAAACTGAGTTCATTTTCTTGTTCGAAAAGTTGCTAAATTATATTTATAAAGATTTCAATGAAAATCCATATATATGTGAATATTATCTAAGTAGGCCAGAAGAAACCGCTAAGTGTAAGACGCTTGATTTCTTAGGTGAAGGTGAAAAGAAATTAGATACTTTTAGACAAATGTTAGATAGAATTTATGAGGAACGAAAAAATGCAAAATAAATTATTTAATGATTCATTAACAACAAGATTTAATACTTTAGAAAGAAATATAAAATCAAAAAGTAATTCTTTTTACGATGCTTATCTTGATCTATTAGAAGCTACAATTAAATATTTTCTAGATGAAAACAACATAGCGTATGATGATTCTAGAACTTGTGGTTATTTAGTGAAAGAAGGGTCGATAAAGAATTTCTTATTAGTTAAGCTTAAATTAGATGAATACACGTATTATAAACTACCCGATTATATTAAGAAATGTAATGACCACAAACACAAGAAAGAAAAGAATTTAGGAATTGATAGTATAATTAATTATCTTAAAGTTTATTTTGATTTGATTAATTATTATTTTGATTATATAAAAGTCGGAAGAGTTGAGTTTGATGCTAATTATTTCTTATCCATCTATGGTGAAACGGAAAGACAAAATAATGAACTTAAAGAAGAAGTTCAAAGACTACGAGATGAATTAAGAGAGTCATATGAAACGAATCAATTATCTAAACAAGATATAGAGCAATATAAATCTTTATTATCTATCAAAGAAATTGAATTCCTAAATCTTGATGAACAAAATAGAATACTCCAAACACAAATTAGTGCTTTAAAAGATATTAAGATAAATTCTATGGAAGAAAAACTTGATAGAGCACTAGAAATGCTTATTAATTTAAATGGTGAGATACAAGAAAATAGAGTCGCTACAGATGCTGTTTATAGGTCTATTACAGGTGAAGATATTCAAACTGCTATGAAAAAAATTAAGGATAATAGATAAAGGCGAATAACGGAAGAAAATTAATCAATAGCACATTTATATTGAATGCAATAGATATAAAATTAGTGGCATAAAAAAATAATGCAAGGAAAATATGCACAACATTTTTAAAAATAAAATCGCTAATGATTCAATGAAAGGGCTAAATTATGGAAATTTAGCTCTTTTTTATGATATGATATAAATGTGTCAGATGACAAACTCTGGAGCATTGGTACAAGTTTACCTTCGCAAAGGAGGTATTGCATTATGACACAAATAGATGAAAGACTGACTAAGGTTGGTCAAAATCTTAAAAAATTTATTTCGGAATCAAAGTATAAGACACAAGTTAGTTTCGCATTGGATGGTATGGGACAAGATCCTTCTGTCATCCGTCGCTGGATTAAACATGGTGTTAATAGTTTATCAACTATTATGTACATTGCTGAGGTTTTAGAAATAGATTTTATGGAGCTTCTGAAATAAGAAGCTTCTTTTTACTCAAGTTTAAAAATAGGACTTTGATAAGTATTATAGTAAAATTAAGTCCATTTTGCTTAATTAGTAGTGCAAATAGTGTCCTATGATGTACTCCAATTTCACCATAAAATAGAGACGTAAAAGCAAAACAAATACCCATTCATAGGGAAGAGAGATAGTGCAAATGGTGTCCTATGATGAGCATTAAATGCTTGATAAAGTATAAGTGAAAGTGGAGGGAAGAAAACAATGATAGAAATAAAAAAATATTATGAAGTAGTCGCTAAGTGCGGGCATGTAGGGAAAAAATATTATGTACCTATAAAATTTGCAGTCATTGCAGAAGATGGTAGAGAAGCCGCTAAAATGGTCAGAAGATTTCCAAGAGTAAAACACAACCATAAGGATGCGATATTAAGTGTGAGTAAGATTGATTATGAAAGATATCTAGAAGTAGTTGAAATGAATCAAAATGATCTTTATTTAAAATGTCATTCAAGACGAGAACAAAAATTAATTGAAAATCTTGAAGAAAGATTAGAAGAAGATTCTCACAATCAAAAAGTTAAACATGACAAACAGGCTAGATTAGATAGAGTTGCTTATAAGATTAAGAAAATTAAAATTCTAGAAAAGTTTTCTTGGGAGGATTTAGATTATGCTTATGCGTATTAATTCCATTCGATATAACAATTCCGTAGTGGATGGGCCAGGCATTAGAACTGTACTCTTTATGCAAGGTTGTGACCTTCATTGTAAAGGATGCCAAAATCAATCAACTTGGGACGTCAATAAAGGTAAAGAAATAGAAGTCAGTGATTTAGTCGATGAATTAAATAAAAAAGTGTTTAATAAGAAAATCACAATATCGGGTGGGGAACCCTTGATGCAAAAAGAAGCATTAATTGAATTAGTCAGTCAATTAAATAATTTAGGATTTGATATTGTTTTATATACTGGGCATCAAAAAGAAGATGTTCCTAGTATTTTAATGAAAAAAATCAAATATCTCAAAACAGGTAGTTTTATTCAAGAATTAAAGACGACGATAGATCCTTTTGTAGGTTCAAAAAATCAAGTTTTTGAGGAGATAAAATAAAAATGAAACAAATAAATAATGATAATGCTGCCAATCGCACGAGTTATGTAGGCTATGTATATAATGTTGGTGAAAAAGCATATAAAAATATAATATTAGATTCTCTTCCAAAAGAATGGTCAGAACTTCATAAAAGCGGAGCAATTCACATTCATGATTTAGATGCATATGGTTTAACTTATAATTGTCTTACATTTGATATTATTAATAACTTTCCTTATCGTGAATTTGAAGGATTCAGTGAGCAAGGGAAGATTATTCACTTATTTGAATTTATAAAAAACTTATTTACAAATTTGGGCAATGAGCAATCAGGTGGTATGGCCTTTGCTAATTTTGATAATGAGATAGCGGAAATCCTTTCAAAATTACATATTGATTATTTAAAATATAAAGAACTAATCAGTGATTCCATTGCGGAATTAATTTTGTGGTGTAATGGCAATCATTCAAGAATGGGGCAAACTTCCTATTATGTAACGCTTAATATTGGACTAGCTAAAGATGAAGCGGCTAGATTTATTGCCTTTGAAGTTATTGATAGATTTTTAAAATTAGGTGATATGGTTTTTAAGCCTAATATTGTATTTAAAGTTGTAAATGGAATCAATCATTCCCCCAATGATCCTAATTACGATTTATTCAAACTTGCGCTTTCTTGCACAGCGAAAAAAATGATTCCTACCTATTTACTTTGTGATTGTAAAGGCGATAAAGACACCGATCCAAACAAATTATCTATCATGGGTTGTAGAACTAGAGTAGTGGATGATTTATATGGTGAAAATGGCGCATTGGGGAGAGGAAATATTACGAATATTTCAATTAACTTGCCTAGAATTGCTCTTGAAATTGATAGAGATTATAAGGATTGGGATAAAGAAGCTAAATTTGATTTATTACAAAATAAATGGGATGAAATAGCTAAAATCGTAAAAGATATTTTATTAGACAGATATTATAAAGTATGCCAAAAAACCGCTGATGATTTTCCAACGAATAGTAATTATCATCTTTGGTGTAGAGACTTTAAAGGAAATTTAGAAGAAGTATTTAAACATGGCACTTTATCCATTGGATTTATTGGCTTAAGTGAAGCAATAGAAGTTATAACTGGAAGTAAATATTACGCGGATATGGACAATTACATTATGACTTTAGGTTTTGTTAAGCATATGAGAGATTATTGTGACTTTTTAAAAAATGAATACAAGCTTAATTTTTCGTTACTGGCTACAAGTGGTGAATTAATTAGTGGGAGATTCATTGACTTTGATAAAGATTTGTTTAGGCCAAGTGTTGATATATTTTCAAAAGGTTATTATACGAATTCATTTCATATTGATGTGGATTCTAAACTTCCTGGGTATAAAAAGATTCAACTTGAAGGATTGTTCCATGAAATATGTAATGGTGGATGTATTACGTACATTGAACTTGGTGAGGCGCCACTTGGAAATGAAGAATCATTAGAGGAATATATTCACATTGCTATTCAAGCAGGTGTACATTATCTTGGATTTAATTTTCCTAAGGATGTCTGTAATGATTGTGGTATGACAGGCGTGTTTGATGATTGCCCTAAATGTAAATCTCACAATATAACTAGAATTAGAAGAGTGTCAGGCTATCTTGAAATTTTAGATGGATTTACTAGAGGTAAAAAGGCTGAAGAAAAAAATAGAAAGAAAAATTAGAAGGATATATTAATTACAATTAAAATAAGCATTTTAAAGATTTGACTATATTTGAGCATTCTAAAAAATTAATTTAAAGGAGTTGAATAAAGATGAATCATATATCAATTGAGGGTATGGATGGCGTAGGTAAATCAACGGTATGTAAATTATTAGCGGAAAGATTAGGATATCTATTCGTTGAAAAACCGCTACATTATTTACTTGATGATAATGACGATGAAATTAAACAATATCAAAAAGTGGCAAAAAGAGTAAACGCTAATGCTAATAGAGATTTCACGGCTTGGTATTATGGATTAAATAATATTTATCTTTATGAAAGATTTAAAGATCAAAATATAGTAACCGATAGACATATTGTTTCTAATTATTGTTGGAGTGGTACTGAGGGTAATGATGATATTTATAATCTCATCTTAAAGAAAATTGGTAAGCCGAAATTGACTGTTATTTTATATGCCACACCAGAATCAATTCTTTCTCGTTTAAAGAAAAGAGATATTCATGATCCAGATATTGAAAAAGTTTCTAAGAGTGAAAAGGCGTATGAGAAAATGATATATTTTTGTGAAACAAAAAGACTCGAATATATGGTTATAGATACATCAAATAAAACTCCAAAAGAAACGGTGGATTTGATTTTAAAAAGACTCGAGGAGATTAAACAAAATGAATGTAGATAATTTAAGACTTGCAAAAGATATGAAATATGAAGCTCTTTATTGGGCTTTAGGCTTTGAAGAACTAGAAAAGAATACGTTTTTTAAACATTACAACAATATAGTAATTAAAATTAATTCTGAATTGGGACTTGTCGATTTTGAAAATAAATTATCTATTGTTAATGGCGATAGTTTTAAATTGGATACACACAAATCATTTGTTATTCTTGAATGTATAGATAAATTATTATCTATGGGTTATTCAATATCAGAAATCATCTTAGATTTAGATAATGAATATGATATTTATTGCCGAGATTTATATATTAAATGTTACGAATGGAATCATGAAGAAACGGATAATGTTGAGTTTAAAGTAGATGCATTTAAGTCAATTACTTACTCATCAAGATTAATAAGTGGAGTTATTGAACGAAGGACATTAATTAAGACATTTGAAGGTAAAACATATAATCTAGGCATATTTGAAAATGAAACAAAACAAGACCAATATATTTTAGATAATGCTAAATCCATTGATTCAAAGGATTTTATTATCAATGCAGGTACTGTAATTAAATATCTCGGTAGTAGTGAAATTGTTGATATTCCTGAGGGAGTTATAGAATTATCACCATGTTTATTTTGGGATAATCAAAAAATAAAAGAAGTAAAACTTCCCAATTCTTTGCTTAGTATAAGTGGTGATACGTTTTATAATTGCTCTAATTTAGAAAAAATAAATATCCCAATTCATTGTAAGTTTATGGGGAATAATCCTTTTGCAGGATGCCCAAAAATTCAAATTACAAATACATCTTCATATTTTCATCTAGTCGATGGTGCTTTATATAATCAAAACTTTACAAGACTCATTTATTATTCAATTTCCAATACAAATGAGAAATATGTTATTGATTCAAGATGCAAGATAGTAGGAAAACATTCTTTTTATCTTTGCAATAACCTAAAAGTAGTAGTGATTCCTGAATCAATTATAAAATTAGAAAATAATCCATTTTCGGGATGTAATCAGCTGACATTAGAGAATAAATCACCATACTACCATGTGGAAGATTCTGTCATTTATGATAGAGATTATTCATCGGTAATTGGATGTTTGAATTCCGTTGATACGGATTGCTTGGTTTTAAAAGACGTAAAAAGGATATGTAGAAATTCTTTTTGGAATTGTAAAGGCATTAGAAAAATTGTATTTCCTAAAACATTAGTAGATATTGGATATAATCCATTTGTCAGCTGCTCTAATATTGAATTTGAATCAAATAGTGATAAATATATTGTGTATAATCATGCTTTATTTACAGCAGATAAATCAAAATTAGTATGTTATCCAGCAAAATATGCAGTAGGTGAAATTCATCTTCCTGATGAAACAATAACCCTTGAACGAGGTGCTTTTTCAGGTTGCAGTAAATTAACAGATATTCATTTGCATAATGTAGCTATTATATCTAAAACATGTTTTACAAATTGTAATTCACTAGTTAATGTCTATTGTTCTGACTTAGTTACTTATATTGGTGAGTGGGCTTTTGCTCATTGTACTCATTTAAAAGAAATATCAGTGTATAAAGATTGCTTTATAGATAATAACGCTACATTAAATAGCCCGGTTAAAATTATTAAAAGAGAAGAATTATCGAATTATGTTATTGAATCCGATAATTTATATACTTTAAGATCAATGATTCAATCTTATAAAGGTAGGATTCAATCAATATTAATTGATCCGCCATATAATTCTCATATTGATTATATCGGTTATCAAGATGCGTTTGATGGCTCTTATGAAATGTTTATGTTCACAAGGATTAAATTAGCATATGAACTCTTATCTAATGATGGATTCTTAGTGATGAATATTGATGAAGGCGAAGTTCATACTTTAACAAAAATATGTAAAAAATTATTCTATAAAGTTAAAGTGCATAAATGGGAAAAAATCCATCCGTATTTTGATAAGAATAGAATAGTTAATCCGAATAAAAAATTGGTTAAATACGAGTATATTATTGTTTGTTTTAAG
>ERZ808275.305-NODE-305-length-22584-cov-3.275201_pt1 | contig 22584 bp, 23 predicted proteins | sample MGYA00520894_ERZ808275 | MGnify/ENA primary metagenome ERZ808275 (study PRJEB31516, sample SAMN03275598) | gut metagenome | biome: mammalia-associated habitat; material: feces | host: Papio cynocephalus | place: Kenya | collected 2012-08-03 ...
TCACGTTTAAACAAGAAAAATTCAACTTCTGGTCCAATATTCATTGTATATCCAAGTTTTTTAGCTTCTGCCATCATTCTTTTTAAGTTACAACGAGGGCAACCTTCAAATGGTGTTCCGTCAGCATTGTGAATATCGCAAATTAATCTTGCTGTATTTACGCCATCAAATTCTCTCCAAGGTAAAATTTTGAAAGTGTTTTTATCAGGGAAGAATAACATATCTGAAGTTTCAATACTTCTAAAACCTTTGATAGATGAACCATCTAACATCATTTCATTTTCTAAAGCTTTATCAATGTGTTCAGAAGGAATTGTTAAACTTTTAACTTGACCATTAATATCAACAAATTGAAGTTCAATGAATTTAACATTTTCTTCCTTAATAATTTTCTTAATATCAGCTTCAGTGATATCTTTTCCGTCTTGCGGAACATGTTTAAATTCTGTTGTCATAAATTCCAAATCTCCATAAATCTATTTGACAAGAAAAGTTTACCATAAATTTAAAGTGTCTTTATATAAACTTAATATATGAGAAAAATTTAAAAATCTCATACTTTAAAACGATTTATTTTTCATGAACCACTGCTAATATAACACTATACTCCTTAGAGACGACGATACACATATCCCTAATCAATAGCTATGCACGCAAGTACATGGCTTTTTTTTATGTCTAAGTATTCACTTTTTTTGAAATTTGTGCAATAATGAAAAGCATGAAGACAATTACAACAGAAGAATTAGTTAACTATAAAATATTACCGTTTAACTTATATTCAGAGTTTGGAGAAAAGCTTTTTGTATCAGGCGAAATCCTTACTCCTGGTAAGTTGCTTCAATTAAAGCACTTGAACGTTATCTACAGAGATGACGAAGAGCAATTAGATATTCTTCCTGAAGAGGAAATTCCTGAACCGATTGTTATTCCTCATGAAGAACGCGAAGAATATACAAAAGAAGATTTAAACAAAATATTTGATGATTTTTCAGAGCAATCAAAAACAAAAGATCGCGTCATTGAAAAATTTGACATGAATCCAAATCAAGTGTTAAAAAGTAACACCATTGTTGACGAAACAAGTATTTTAAACTACAAAGGTCCAATTAACAAAAAAGCAAAAATTGACCCTCAAAACCAAATTAAATTAAAAGCATTTTACCACGAAACAATTACAGGCTTGTATTCTCGCCCAATGCCTGAAACTGCAAACCTATTCTTTAACATTCGCGATAAATTGTTACAAGATATTATTTTCAGACAAGAAAAACTTGTATTTTCATCTCAAGTAAAACTTATTGGAGAATATGACAAATGTCATGCTCTTAACGTTGCTATTTTGTCTGGTTTAATTGCTAAAAAACTTGAAATGAAAGAAACTATGGTTTCTGATATTGTTTTAGCCGCATTATTACACGATATTGGCAAAACAAAACTAGACCCAAGACTTGTTAACAAACAAACTCTTTCAAACCAAGAGCAAAAAGCATTACAAGAACATACAAGAATTGGCTATAAGATTTTAAAAATTGACATGAGAATGCCTGAAAACATCGCATTAGTAGCATTAGAACATCATGAAAAAAATGACGGTTCTGGTTATCCAATGGGTAAATCAGGAGATTTAATTGCAAAGGAAAGCCAAGTAATTAGTATTTGCAACGCTTTCGATAATTTATCATTTAACCGGACACCTCATCTTGTGAAAAATAGTAAAGATGCAGTTAGAGCTTTACTAGAAATGGGAACAAAGAGTTTCATGCCAGAAGCATTGTATACATTCATTCACATGTTCAGCTACAATGATACAATGAATTTTGAAGACATGATTTTGTAATACTTAAATTACTTTAACATTTATTGTTTAAAAGCCATGTTTTTCGTACAATTATTCTATATTGATGAGGATATTGTATGAGAATTGAAGCAAAAAATTTAGTAAAAATATATGGCGATAGAAGCGTTGTTAATGATGTTTCTTTTGATGTAAATAAGGGTGAAGTTGTTTGTTTGCTAGGTCCTAACGGTGCTGGTAAAACTACAACTTTCTATATGGTAGTAGGACTTGTAAAACCAAATAAAGGTCAAGTTCTATTAGATGGAAAAGATATTTCTGCTTGGCCGATGAACTTGCGTTCAAAAGCAGGTATTGGTTACCTTCCACAAGAAGCATCTATTTTCAGAAAACTAACTGTTGATGATAATATCAAACTTGTTCTTGAAATGAATGATAAGTTAACAGTTAACGAAAAGAAAAGAAAGCTTGAAGAACTTTTAGACGAGTTTGGTGTAACAAGATTGCGTAGTGAGTCTGCAATTTCTCTTTCAGGTGGTGAAAGAAGAAGGGTAGAATTAGCTCGCGCGCTTGCGGCAAGTCCAGATTTCATCTTACTTGATGAACCATTTACAGGTATTGACCCTATCGCTATTGGTGAAATTAAAGATAACATTAGAAAATTGTCAGAAGATAAAGGTTTAGGGGTACTTATTACTGACCACAACCCTAAAGCAACTCTTTCTATTACTGATAGAGCGTACGTAATCTTTGACGGTAAGATTAAAATTCAAGGTAAGAGTACAGATGTTGCAGTTGACCCTGTTGCTAAAGAATTTTATTTAGGAAAGGACTTCCAATTATAATGCTAAAAAAAATTCTTGCATTCAGACCAACTATCTACGACAAATACATATTTAAACAAGTTTTATTCGCAACATTGGCAGCAATTCTATTATTCACAATTGTTTGGATTGCTCCTGAGATGTTGTTAAATACAATTAAAGATATCCTTGCTGGTAAGACAACACTTGTTAAAGGTGTTCTTTATCTTATTATGCAATTACCAATGATTTTTGGTAAAGCATTCCCTGTAGGCTTGTTACTTGGTACATTGTTTACCTTTGATAAGTTAAGCAAAGATAGTGAATTAACAATATTCAGAGCGATTGGTCTATCGTTTAGTAGAATTATCGCTCCAGTTGTTGTTTTAAGCCTTATCGTTACAGCGTTGTGTTTTGTTACTGGAGATATCTTAATCCCATATTCACAAAATAAGAACTTAGAAATCGAAGGTTATAACCCTGCAATTGAATACATGTACACAAAGAAAGATGAGAAAAACCAACCTTTATTAGCTGTAATCGTTTCTCGCTATCAAGGTGGTAATTTAGACAACGTTATTGTACTAGATTTTTCAAGAAAAGTTTATGACGATTTGCACGGCTTAACCCACATTTTAGTTGCTCAACACGGCAAAACTCACCCTGATTATTGGGAATTGAACGATGTGACTGAATATACTATTTCTAACGATGGCATATTTATTAAAATAGACCAAAAGGATAGATACGATATCTTACAAGGCAAAGATGCCGAAAGTGCGTTTATGTTAATGACTTACTCCGTAAAAAAAGAACGTCAAATAACAAATGCAAATCTTTGGAAATATGTGACATTACTTAAACACGAAAATCTAGATGAAGATTATCATTATATGTTAAACAAATATTATCAAAGATTTTTCCACCCATTTGTATGCGTATTATTGGCAATTATGGGTTGCTTGTTAGGATTTAGCAAACCTCGTGAACAACGTTTAATCGGATTTACAATTGCGATTGGTTGTATTTTCTTGTATTACATTACATTGCCATTCTTTGATTTGTTGGCAGAAAAGAATGTACTACCGCCATTGATTACAGCCGCAACACCTCCAGTTGCCTTTTTACTCGCAATTATAGCATTCTACAAATCAAAAGACCTATAAGGATAAAATATGAAAAAGATAGCAGTATTACTTTGTTTTTTATTGTTTGGCTCAAGCGTAATGGCTTCACCTGTATCAATAAAGGAAGATAACGGAATTTATCACATAACATTGAGTGGAAACGCAGTGAAAAAGCGTATTAAATTTATTGCAACAGACTCATTGCAGACAAACAAAGAAGTTCATGATATGACAAAATCTTTGTTAACTATAAATACAGGCTTTTTTGACCCTAAAAATGGTAAAACAATTTCATACATAATAAACGACGGTCAAATAGTTGCAGACCCTCTAATGAACGACAATTTAATGCTAAATCCGCTTTTAAGACTACACATGAAGAAAATTTTGAACCGTTCTGAATTTAGAATTGTTGAATGCAATAAGAAATTAAGATACGAAATCGTACCACACAATACGCCTGTAAACTTTATGTGTAGCGTAAAAACATCTGCTCAAGGTGGACCACAATTGTTGCCAGAACTTCGTTTAGAAGAAGAATTTTTTATTCTAAAAAATGAAGAAGGCAATATCATTAGACAATCAGCATCAGTGCTTGATAGAGTGCCTAGAACCATTGTTGGCATTAAAGATAACGAAATGCATATTTTGATTATCACCAATAAAAATCCTAAAAACATCTTTGAAGCAAGAGATTTATGCAAGAGCTACGGCTTTGAAAAGGCTATGGCATTCGACGGCGGAAGCTCAACATCACTTGATTACAAGAAAATACACGTAACTTCAATTGAATCAAACGATACTGGAAGAAGCTTGAAATCATTTATGATTGTAAAATAAAACAGCAATCTACAAGGTTATTAGAGCAGAATATTAGTTCTAGAAGGTTTACGGAGCCTGTCAGCACAGGAATCTAAACGGCGTCATTCAATATTTTCAACTATTTTAAGGTTTGTTGTCCGTATATTTACGTACGTAAAAACACGTACGTTTAAAACGGACGAATTTTGCTGTAAAAATTTGATATAATAGAGGAGGCGATAACTGCTGTTTTTAAGCAACACTTAGTTTATATTGTTGGAAAGACATTGCGATTCTGAATCAAGTTCAGAATGACATAGCGTTATACATTCAATTTTGATGTTGCCATGATAATAGAAAACTTTTCGCTATACAAATTCTACATTTACTGCGCAAAGTTCGTCGTTTGTATTTTTGTTTTTTACAACGATTTTTGCAAAGTTGTCATCTACTTGAGCTTCTGAAATTACAGTATTTCCAAATTTAATTTCTTTCTTAAACACCATATCAAGTGTTTTAATTTTATGAGTGTCTTTAAATTCTTTTGGTAAAGTCTCGAATGCCCAAACGATATAGTTTGCGTTGTTCACGTGTTGGTTTACGTCAATATCATCAAATCTAATTTTGAATTCTTCTGTATAATCAACTCTTTCAGGCTCGTGAACCTTTTTGAAGGACATATCGTCTTCGCGTTTTTCAACCTTTTCAAATTGAGTAAATACAGTTTGCGGAGCTAACATTGAGCGATCATTAACATTTACCAACGACCAATAGCTAAGAACTCTGCCAACAAGTTCTTTGTTTTCATTATAAAGTTCAAAATCACGATGGGCAAAAAGTCTATTGTAACCTCTAGCTTCAGTTTTAACGAACAAATCTTTTATATCAACGGGATAATTATTAAATTCCATGTGATACTTTAACAAAAACCACGCCAAATTACGCTCTACAACTTCATTATAACCAAAATGGCATTTATTAGCTGCGTTTGTAGCTACGTCTTGTAAAAAATTAAACAGTGCAGAGGGTTTTAGACTTTTCTTATAGTCCATTTCACTATATCTTACTTGATAGTCTTGAGTAAAATAGAATGGTGATTGCTCATTAATCATAATTATCTCCTTGTCATCTAGAGTTGAATACTAAATGTTTATTTAATAATTATATCACGAACCAATTATAATGACATATAATAGTCTTTTATTAATTTACAATCGTCTTCAATGTTTGGAGATTCACAAACGACAACGCCTTTTACATCAAATTTCTTCATCGCTTTTAATAAGTCTTTGTAATTCATATCAGAGTCATCCAACGGCAAGTGATTTTTTTCACCTTTAGCTGTGTATGCAATACCTGCTAAGTGTGCGTGAAAGTTATTAATTGCTTCATCACCCAAATTTGTTGCAATATTTTCTAAAATTCCGCAAAATTCGTCATAAGTGTTAAATGCTCCACCACTTCTTGCGTGAATATGTGAAAAATCAACACAAGGAAGCACCTGTTTAAACTCCTTTGATAATTTAATAATTTCGTCAATATCGCCCCATTGGGTAGCTTTACCTGTTGTTTCAGGTCTAATCCAAATGTTGTTATTATATTTTTCTAAAATTTCAATAATTTGTGCAGTTCTATCGGCAACTCGTTTGAACACAATATCTTTGTCATTCCCCAAATAAAATGCTGCGTGATAAGTTATACTATAACCACCAAAAGCATTTGCTACAGTTGCTGTATCAATAATTCTTGTAATGCTTGCATCTATTTTTTCTTGTTCTCTTGCGTTCAAATTAATAAAAAATGGACCGTGAGCTGTAAATGTGTATTTTTTAGATGCATCTTTAACGGTTTGTCGAGATTTGTCGCTCATTCTAACACCTTGCACAAATTCTACTTCAATACCGTCTAAATTCATCTCATCTAAAATTTCAAGAGCGTTCTCGTACCCTCTTTTTTTATCTGTTCTTAGTGGCATACCTGCTGTTAAGAATTTTAATTCGTCCATTATTTGAATACCTCACCAACTTTTGGCGCAAGAATCTTAATAAAATCTTGTGCATTACCTACAAAAAAGCTACCAAATTGAATTGCGGTTGGGCTTATAAATCCATTACCAGTAGCAATATAAAATTTGTCTTTGTCAATTTTTGCAATTTCACCAGGTCTATACTTTGAAGAATTACCTTTTACAACTTCAGACATAAAAATTTTAATCATGTTATCTCTAAAAGTTGTAGAAGCAATTAAGAAAGGATTTAAAGCCCTAATAAATCTATCAACCTCAATTGCTGATTTTGTATAATCAATAAATAAGTCATTATCTTTTATGCTTTTACCAACAACAAATTCGCCCTCCGGTTGCTTACGTCTTGGCAAATCACCTTTTTCAAATTGAGCCAATACAGCTACAAGCATTTGCATACCTAAAAAGTTCAATCGATTAAACAAAGTACCCATAGTTTCCAATGGTGCAATTTGAACAGCTTTTTGAGCAATAATATCGCCAGTATCAAATCCCTCATCCATAAAATGAAGAGTTACGCCTGTTTCTTTTTCACCATTTATAATTACTGTAGAATAAGGGTTTCCACCTCTATATTTTGGAAGTAGTGAAGGATGAATATTAATAAAACCTGCCTTTGTCGCTTCTAAAAGTTCTTTCGGAATTTTATAATTAAACGATGAAACAACCGCTACATCAGCATTTAAAGATTTTATATAATCAATAAATAATGGAGCTTTCAAATCATCCCACTCTATAAAATTCATATTTCTCGACAATGCAAACCTTTTGAATGCATCATAAGTTCCATGAGTTTTTTTAGGACCTAAAACTCCAACAATATTAACGCCAGCTTGAAGTAATCCATCAAGGCAAACATATGCCATATCTGGAATACCTACAAATAAAACTCTTTTTGTAAATTGTTGTTGATTAGTAGTAAACATAATTTTTAGCCCAATAATAACCTGCTGCTGCAACTAAAACGCATAAGAACACGCTCAAAATTGTATAATAAATTGCAATAAAATAATCGCCACGCTTTATAATATCAAAAACTTCAAATGCGAACGTACTAAAGGTTGTAAAACCTCCGCACAAACCTATTGTCATAGCACACTTAACATTTTCTGGAATATCAGTTGCGCCATCAAAATAAGCAACCAACAACCCTAACACAAAAGAACCTATTAAATTTACTGTCAATGTAGCTAGAGGTAAGTTGAAATTGAAGCATCTTAAATAAGCTAGACTTGTTAAAAAACGTAAAACAGCTCCTATTCCACCACCGATAAATACTGCTATTGTATTTAAAAACATAAATAATTACCTTTTCAATTTGTACTAAAAAAGGGCGTTATAAAAGCGCCCTTTTAATTTCACTCACTAAACCAAAGCTTCATATTTTTCAGCTTGAGTTTTCAATGCTTCTGCTTTGTCTGTTTCTTCCCATGGAACTTCAATATCAGTTCTGCCCATGTGTCCATAAGCAGCAAGTTTTTGATAGAATTTACCACCATTTTTTGCTGGTAAATTTCTTAAATCAAATTTGTTAATAATGCCTACAGGTCTTAAATCAAAGTTTTTATTTACCAATTCTGATAAATCTTCATCTGCAATTTTACCTGTTCCAAAGGTATCAACTAACACAGAAATAGGTTCAGCAACACCAATTGCATAAGCTAATTCAATTTCACATTTTTCTGCTAATCCAGCTTTTACAATATTTTTAGCAACATATCTAGCTGCATAAGCTGCAGAACGGTCAACTTTTGTTGGATCTTTTCCTGAGAAAGCTCCGCCACCATGTCTTGAATAACCACCATAAGTATCTACGATAATTTTTCTACCTGTAACACCAGCATCACCTTGAGGACCACCAATTACGAAACGTCCAGAAGGATTTACTAAAATAACTGTGTTTTCATCAGGTTTAATTTTTTCATTTTTAAACACGAAATCAATTACGTGTTGTTTAATATCATTTTTGATAATTTCTTGAACTTTTATGTTATCACTAATTGTACCAATTACAGGGTCATGTTGAGTTGAAATTAAAACAGTGTGGATTCTTGCAGGTTTGCCGTCTTTATATTCAACAGTAACTTGAGATTTTCCATCAGGTCTTAAATAATCAACAATACCTTTTTTTCTAACTCTTGATAATCTATAAGATAATTTATGAGCCAAACTAATTGGTAAAGGCATCAATTCAGGTGTTTCGTTACAAGCGTAACCAAACATAATACCTTGGTCACCTGCACCAATTTCTTCCGTTTCACTTGCAGAAGTATCTGCATTGTCGTTTCTTGATTCTAAAGCCTTGTTTACACCACCAGCAATATCTGTTGATTGTTCATCAATACTTGTTAAAACAGCGCAAGTTTTATAATCAAACCCACCACCATTTTCGCCAACATAGCCAATATTCTTGATTGTTTGTCTAACTACAGATGGGATATCTACATAACAATCAGATGTAATTTCCCCACAAACTAAAGCCATACCAGTTGTAACTGTTGTTTCTGCAGCTACTCTTGATTTGTTGTCCTTAGTTAAAAACTCATCTAAAATTGCGTCTGAAATTTGATCGCATACTTTGTCTGGGTGTCCTTCTGTTACAGATTCAGAAGTAAATAAATAATTTTTAAATGCCATAGCATTCCTCCTTAATTTATATCTGCGCCGGTAAGTTTTTTAATTCCGACCCGGCATACTTACTTTTATTATCGTAAATCAAATAACATTTAAAAGCAAATTATTACGCATTATTTCGTTTGTAAATATTTTATTAAGAAGTGATTGTTTTTCTATAAATAGATTATAATAAGAGTATGGAAAAATTCGTTCAACTTGATAAAACTAAACTTAATCACATTCCAATTAGCGAATTTGCCGATTTTATCCACCAAGACTACGAAGGCTCTAAGACAGAGTATCTCGTTAAACACATTGAAAAGTGGATTTTAGATAATTACGACAAAACAATCCACGCAAATGATTTAATGCCAACAAAGAAACTTATGTCAGATTTACTTGATATCAGCACTGGAACAATTCAAAATATATACCGAACACTTGAGGATAAAGGACTTTTATACTCAAAACAATGCATTGGCACAATGATTGCGGATATTCATAATAAGAATGTAAAACTTAGAAAATCTGTTTCTAAAAAAGATTTTGCAATTGAATTAATAAAAACCTTCATTCAAAAAAATAAACTAAAAGCTGGGCAACAATTACCTTCTGCCCGTGCAATTTCTCAATACATCGGCATTCCAACCAATACTACAAGAATGGCAATGGAAAGTCTTATTATCCAAGGAATTATTGAAAAAACTGATAACAAAGACCAAAATTGGATTTTAAAATCAAACAAGTTTGAGCTTAAACAAAATAGTTCAAAATCGTTGATTACAAACATCGTTGCTGATATAAAAAAATACATTTCTAACAATATGCGAATTGGTGACAAAATGCCAACTCATGCACAATTAGCCAAAAACTTGAAGGTTAGTGTAAAAACAATTCACGATAGTCTTGAAATTTTAATTGGAGAAGGAATATTACTTCCAAAACGAGGACGTTACGGCACTTGCGTTGTAAAAATGCCTGACGATTCAAAATTGCAACCTCAAATTGAAACTTCAATTTTTGCAAAATCTCAAATTACTGCAAGGTATCACTATGAAAGAATCCAAGATTCAATAAAAAATATGATTATTGAAAAATATTCGCTTCATTCAAAACTTCCTTCAATTATGGAAATGGCAAACCTTATGGACGTAAGCCCAAACACAATTAGAAAAGCGTTTGCAAACCTTGCAGAGGAAGGGTATTTAACATTTACAAGAGGTCGTTATGGCGGAACTTTCGTTAAAGCAATGCCAAAATCACCTTCAAATCAACCATTTGAGTGGGTTGCCGTTAACCCTAAATATGCAACATACTCTGATAACTAATTATTTTGCGTATATTTTTCAAACAAATCTGGACGGCGTTCTTTTGTGCGTTCTAACATTTTTTGATGCCTAAATTGATTGATTTCTTTATGATTACCGTTCAATAAAACTTCAGGAACTTGCAAACCTCTGTATTCTCTAGGTTTTGTGTATTGTGGATATTCAAGCAATCCTTCTTCAAAACTGTCACAATCAGCAGATTCTATTTTGCCCAAAACACCTTCTAATTTACGGCTAACACAGTCGATTAAGCAAAGCGCTGGCAATTCACCACCAGTCAAAACAAAGTCGCCAATTGAGATTTCGCGAGGCTGTATAATTTCTCTAATTCGTTCATCAAAACCCTCGTAATGACCGCAAAGAATTACAACTTGCTCAAAACTAGCCAGTTCCTTTGCAACATTGTTATCAAAAGGTTGACCTTGAGGGGTCATCATTATTGTACAAGATTTTTTTAACTTTTTAACACTTTCGTAAGCATCAACATAAGGTTGAGCCATCAAAACCATTCCTGCACCACCACCATAAGGCGTATCATCTACTTTTTTATGTCTATCTAATGTAAAATCCCGTGGATTTATTGCTTTTACAGAAATAATATTTGCCGAGGTTGCACGTTTTAGAATACTGCAATTACAGTAAGAGTCTATCATTTCAGGAAACAGGGTTAATACATCAAATTGCATTACTCAATTAACCCCTGAATTTCATTGATATAAATCTTTTTGTTATCTAAATCGACTTCTGGCACTAATTCGTCAACAAAAGGAACTAACGAAATTTTCTTTGATAAACCTCTAACTGATAACAAATCGTTTGCGCCATTGTTTGAAACACCAACAACAACACCGACTTTTTTGTCTTTTGAATAAACATCTAGACCAACAAGGTCGTCAATTAAGTATTCACCTTCGTCAAGAGCTTCTTCAAAATCCTCTTGAGGAACATAAAGCAAGCAATTTTTATAAACTAAAATATCATTTATTGAGTTTATTCCTTCAAATTTCAAAATTGCAAACTTGTTATTAAATTTGATAGATTTAACTTTAACCTTTTTGTACTCGTTTTCAAAATAAATATAAACATGCGAAAGAGTTTTCAAAAAATCGGCCTGATTTTTTGAATATCCAACCTTTGCTTCACCTTGAACTCCGTGAAAGTTTAATATTTTACCTATTGAAATATACTTACTATTCTGCATCTTCAACTTTTTTAGGTTTTCTACCACGAGTTTTCTTTTCTGGTTTTTCTTCTGTAGCTTCGACTTCTTCTGAAACCTCTTCTACTTCTGCTGATTTTTTAGTTCTTGTAGATTTTTTAGGTTTTTCTTCAGCCTCTGCAGTTTCATCATCAGCCTTAGCTTTTTTTGCTCTAGTTTTTTTAGGCTTTTCTTCTGTAGTTTCAGCTTCTTTCTTTTGGTTCTTAAATTCTTCAGGAGCATCTTCTCTATCTGGATTCCATCTATCTAATCCCATTTGCGCTCTGATTAAGCCGATGCCTACGTGAACACGCCATTCATCCATTTTCAATTGTACTGCAATAATTTTATGGCAACCAATTGGAGGTAATGGCAATAATGGTTCATAAAGACTTCTGATAGCCATTAATTGATCTGGTGAAATAGCCAATTTACGTTTAGGGAATGGCAATTTAGGCAACATCATTTTTTGACGTACCAAATTTATACCAAAGAATACTTTTCTTGGTTCCAAACCGATTTTTTCACCGATTACTTCATGAGCATCTGGATTTGGTAAAGGCAACATTGCTTTGTACAATGCTTCAATTTGTTCCAATTGCTCCTTGTTAATTAAAAGTTGTTTTTGTGGTTTTTGCGGTCTGCCGCCGCCCATTGGTCTACGTTGTTGGAAACCTCCACCTTGTGGTCGTCTTTGTTGAAAACCGCCTTGTTGAGGTCTGCGTTGTTGATATCCGCCTTGGTTTCTTTGTTGATAACCACCTTGATTACGGTCATATCCGCCTCTTTGTTGGTATCCACCTTGGTTTCTGTCATATCCACCACGTTGTTGGTAACCACCTCTTTGCTGATATCCGCCACGTTGTTGATATCCACCTTGGTTTCTATCGTAATTATTTCTTTGAGGTCTGTCATATCCACCTGCTGAGTAACCGCCAGCAGAGTATCCTCCAGCCGAATAGCCTCCCGCAGAATAACCACCAGCAGAGTATCCGCCTGCTGAATATGAACCGTTTTCTGAGTTATAATTTTGTTGTTCTTGGCTATTTTGATTATCTTGTTGCTCTTGGTGTTGATGTTCTTGTTGTTGACCTGAATCACCACCAGATGGCATCATACTTTTATCAGGATACAAACAATTCGGACAAATAACCCTTTTCGGATTTTTTGTTTCAAATTCTACTCCACACTTAATACATTTGTTTACATACATAAGACATGCCTCTTTTTATTGGGTTTCTTTTCTGCTTTAATTCCTTTAATTCCTAATCCTAACAATAATAACGGACTAATTTAGAATATAACTACTTTCAAAATTTCTAATATCTTTACATGTATTATAGCAAAAAAAAATTATTTTTCTAGCATGAAAGTTACAGGACCATCATTAATTAGTGATATTTCCATCATAGCACCGAATTTTCCAGTACCCACGCTAATATCCAGCCTCTTAACTAACGTAACAAATTCTTCATATAATTTATTTGCAAGGTCTGGTCTTTCAGATTTATCAAAACTTGGACGAGTTCCTTTTTTACAATTTCCGCATAACGTAAACTGAGATACAATCAGCATTTCACCATTTATATCCTTCAATGACTTATTCATTTTACCGTTTTCATCCTCAAAAATACGCAAATTAACAACTTTTTGTGCAACCCATTCAATTTGTTCTTTTGTATCACCTTTTTCAATACCAACTAGCGCCAAAATACCTTTACCTATTGACGAATAAAGCTTGTTGTCTATTGTGCAAGATGCATTTTTAACTCTTTGTATTAAGCATTTCATTTATAAATTCAACCTTTTTATCTAAAATATCTGTAATAAATTTTATATCTTTGGAAATAGAAGTAAAATATTGTTTTAAATTTCCAAATAACAACTCAATTGATTTTGCATCTGTAATTTGATATTTTTGCAAATTATATGAAATTGTATAGCTTGCAGATTTATGAATAAATTTATATATTAATGACTTTTTAGAATAACTTTTTGACATATCTACATACAATATCATAAGTTGTTTAAAATAAGCTCCAGCACGAGAATTAATCGTTTCATTATTGATTGAATATTCACGTTCATAACTTCCAATTAAATTATTCGCTTTATTCATCAATTTTTGAATTTCTATTAAAGTTGTAACTTCATTTTCAATTGATGATTTAATTTCACGTAAATCATAATCGCAAGTTTCATTCAATGTAACTTTTTCAAGAGGTTTAGAATTGTTTAACAATTCTTCTAAAGGCACGTCTTCAAAACCTTTAATCTTTGCACCTTCCAATGAAGTGTTAAACAAATTCAAATCATTTCCGTAATCTTGTGCAAATTCTTCAAATTGAGAGATAAACGAACCATAATCTGCGGTTGTTGGTAATTTGTTGCCCTTTATACCGTCGACGTAATACAATTTTGCATTAAGATTTTCTATATAGCGATTTAATGCCTTATTTTTTTCTTCTTCAGTTGCAGAAGAATTTGCAAACAAAGCGTGTTTTAGGCGATTTTCTTCACCTTTAGCAATCGTAACTTCAACTTTTCCAGTTTGTGGATTTTCTTTATAAACAAGTCCTCTATTTGTACCTGCTGAGTAACATTTTCCATCAGTAAATGCCAAATCTTGCCCTATTAAAATTATGTTTTTGCAACCTAAAAACATTGCCGAGTACAATGCAGTATAAGAAACTGTACCACTTGAAATATATGGATTTGTATCTATTTTGGCAAAATCTGCCCATACTAGATTTGCAACAGAAGTACACGACGGATAGGAAATTCTACCTTTAAATTTCATTTTATGCATTGACGTATGAGTGTATGGCTCTAAAATTAAATATGAATTTGAAATATCAACTCCTTCTAATTGAGTTGAAGAGTCAAATTGTTCAATACATACAACAAAATCTGGTGTAATACCGTTTTTAAACAATGTCCTCGCTGCTTGCGAAACAGCTATTATTAAAACATTGTCCTTATATTTCTTTAGAGTTTCAACATTTTTGTCTAAACTTGGACCTGCCGAAACAACAACCGCAGTTTTATCTTTGTAAATATCCTTAAAATCCAAGAGCTGAGGTTCGTCTATCAAATACGAAATATTTTCGCATACTAATTTTACTGCTGGACGCAATTTGGTTTTGAAATAGTTTTCATTCAATATTGAACGCCCCATCAAGGCTTGCATTTCATTTGCAAAAAAGTTTAACTCATTTTTAAACAATTTTGCATAAGACGGAAGAAATGAAATGACTGTTTCAGAATTTGAAATTCTCAAACCAGCATAAGCGTTTTTAAATTTTTCAAAATCATACACATTGTTCTTTGAAAGTTCGTGTGATAAATCTGCAACTTCCAAGGTACTCGCTAAAATTTCTAAACTTGGTTCATACACCAAAACAATTCCCTTAGATTTTAGAGCAAACTGTTGAAACAAATATCCAATACCAAAACCAAACACTAAATGCATCATCAAAGGCGAGTTAGTGACTTTTGAAAATATATTTTTAGCCTCGATTTCTGCACCAATTAAATCGTGCAGTGGAACACCGTTGTAATTTAGATTTGCTTCTTGAAGTGCTGTATTAGAAAATTGAATATCCTGAGTAAGATATTCCAATTTCATAAGTTTATCACACAACTCTTGATTATATCTTGAAATTTGTTTTAAATTAGCATCTAGTATTGGGTTATTTTTCAACTACTTTTCCTCTAAGTTGACCACAAGCGGCATCAATATCCGCCCCTCTTTCAAGTCTTATTGTAACCTTTTTGCCAGAATGTTCAAGAATGTATTTAAACTTCATAATTTCGTTGTTAGAAGGCTTTTTATAATCGTTTTCTACAACTGGATTATATGGAATAAGGTTGATATTGCATTTTACATCTTTAAGCAACTCAACCAACTTTTTAGCACATTCCAAAGTATCTGTTAAATCCTTAATTAACAAGTATTCAATTGTAATACGACGACCTGCAATTTCAAAGTATTTATTTAATGCTTTTTTAACGTCCTCTATCGGATATTTTTTGTTAATAGGCATAATTTTGTTTCTAATTTCATTAGTAGGCGCGTGAAGTGACCATGCAAGTGTTGATTGATTATTAGCCTTTGCAAAATCTGCAATTTTTGTTGCGATACCACTTGTAGAAACCGTTATTCTTCTTGCGCCAATTTGGAAGGAAGTATTTAAAAGTTCAATTGCTTTATTTACGTTTTCTAGGTTCAACAGAGGCTCACCTTGCCCCATAAACACTACATTTGTAACCTTCAAACCTGTATCCCTTTGAATTGTCAAAACTTGTTCTACAATTTCTTTATATGTTAAGTTTCTGATAAAACCGCGTTTACCAGTTGCGCAGAAAGAACAATTTACGGCACAACCAACTTGAGAACTTACACAAGCTGTCAAATTCGCACGGTTGTCAAAGCGCATTAAAACAGTTTCTACGCATTCTCCATCAGGATATTCTACCAAATATTTGATTGTTCCATCTGAACTTACTTGCTTTTTCTTAATTTTAGTTTCAGTTACTGTCGCAATATCTTCTAATTGTTCTCTGAATTTTAATGATAAATCTGTCATTTGAGAAATATCTGCAACAGATTTTACATAAATCCAATTGTGAATTTGTTTTGCTCTAAATTTTGAAGCTTTTAATTCATCTGTAAGTTTTTCTATTTCGTCAAGTCTTAGACCTGCAAGAACTGTTTTTTCCATTTTCTACACCAATAATTGTAATAATCTTTCTGTATCTTTATCTCCACGACCTGAGATATTTACAACAACTAAATCGTCTTTTGAAGTTGTTGGCATTAATTTTTCTAAGTAAGCAACTGCGTGAGAACTTTCAATTGCTGGAATTATACCCTCTAATTTTGAAAGTCTTGCAAACGCTTGAACGGCCTCATCATCTGTTATAGGTTCATATTTTACTCTGCCTGATTCAAATAAATAACAATGTTCTGGTCCGCATCCTGGATAATCTAATCCTGCAGAAATAGAATAAGATTCTTTTACATTGTCATTTTCGTCAACCAAAACATATTGTTTAAATCCATTAAATAATTTAATTTTACCTGTATTCAAGCTTGCTGCTGTTTTTTTTGAGTCTACACCTTCGCCAGCAGCCTCTAAACCAATTAAATTTACATCTTTGTCATCTAAAAAAGCGTAGAATGTGCCAATCGCGTTACTTCCACCACCAATACAAGCTAAAACATAATTTGGTAATCTATTTTCTTTTTGCAAAATTTGTTCTTTGATTTCTGAGCCAATAATTGATTGGAAAAATCTAACCATTTTGGGGTATGGGTGAGGTCCAACAGCAGAACCTAGCACATAGAAAACATCTCTGTGACGTTCCCAATAGTTACTTGCAGCCTCACAAGCATCAGCTAAAGTTTTTGAACCAGTATCTACGCTGTGAATCTTAGCGCCTAAAAGTTTCATACGTTCAACATTCAAGTGTTGACGATTGATATCTATTTCGCCCATAAATATTTCACATTCTAAACCTAAAAGTGCAGCTACAGTTGCCGTTGCGACACCGTGTTGTCCTGCGCCAGTTTCAGCAATAATTCTTTTTGCACCCATTCTTTTGGCTAAAAGAGCTTGTCCTAAAACGTTATTAATTTTATGCGCACCTGTGTGGTTTAAGTCTTCACGTTTTAAATAAATTTTGCATTTTCCGTAATGTTCAGTTAACCTTTTTGCAAAATACAAAGGTGTTGGACGACCTGAATAATCAACCATTAATTCGTATAGTTCTTTAATAAAACTTTCATCATTGATAGCTTTTTCAAATTCATCATTCAATCTAGTCAAAATTGGTTTAAAGTCTTCACCTACATAAGCGCCACCAAATTGTCCAAAGTATCCATTTTTGTCTGGCATATTATATTTTGGTAATGATTTTACAAACATCTATTTATTCTCCTTTTGATATTCTTTTAAAAAGTGCTGTCTAATTTCTGACATTGCTCTGATTGTCAAAACAATTGTTTGTATATTTTCATGCCAGCCGATAAACGCGCAAGTTGGATGAAGCATTTGAATTGGATTATCTGGGTAATCTCTACAAATTCTTGGTCTATTTTCATAGCAAGAACATTTGTTATCTTCCGTAACTTTATCGCAATGATAGTAATAAACTTTTTCACCTGATTCTTTAATTAAATCGACATATAGTTTAAATTGTTTTTTTGCATCTTCTTCGTGTTCATAAGGTTTGAAGGTCGCAATAAATTCTTTTGCATATTTATCGCCTCTTGAAGCTTTGTCGAGCAACTCAACTGGTGAAAATTCACTGATTGCCAATCTGCAACAGGCACCACACATTGCACAATGAAAATTCTTTTTGCGTTCTAAAATCAAATTTCTTTGGAATTGAATATGTTTTTCTACTTCTACTTCCAAATAATTTTTAACTTCTTCAGGTTTCAAAGAATTTATTTCACCTTGTATTGCATTTAAAACAGATACAAAAATTTCCCTATATCTTTTGACCAATTGTTCGTAATGTTCTTTTAAATTTTCCATAGTCTAATCGTAACACAAATTAGCGAACTTACCAATGTAAATTTTAGCATTTCTAAACAATACTTACCTTTAATGAAAGGAGAAAATTTATGACTGAAAAATTACAACTTTATAGATGTAATATCTGCAACAACTTGGTTGAAGTTCTTATTGAAGGTAAAGGTGAACTTATTTGTTGTGGACAACCTATGGAACTTATAACTGAACACGAAAGCGATGTTAAAGAACTTAATGACAAACATGTTCCAGTTATTGAAAAAACGATTGAAGGGGTTAATGTACGAGTTGGAGCTGTTAAACACCCAATGACTGATGAACATCACATCATCTTTATTCAAGCTATTTCTAAAGATAAAAAATACATTAAAACAAAATATTTAGAGGCAAACAAAGATGAGGCTGAACTTAATTTAAAATGCAATTGCTCTGATATCTGGGCAAGAGCTTTATGTAATATTCACGGACTATTTAAAGGAGAATACAATGCTTAGTGAAAAAATTAACAAAGAACTTAATGCACAAATTAACAGGGAATTTTATTCTGGCTATCTATATCTTTCTATGGCAAATTATTTCCACGAAAATAATCTACACGGTTTTGAACATTGGTGTAAAAAACAAGCTCACGAAGAAGTTGATCACGGTATGGCGATTTTAGAATTTATGAACAGATTAAACTCTAAAATTCAACTTCTTGAAATTAACGAACCTGAAACTAATTTTACATCTCCAATCGACACAATTAAAGATATGCTTAACCACGAAAAATACATTACTGGGGCGCTTCATACCATTGCAGTTATTGCAAAAGAAGAAAATGCATTTACAACTTTAAACTTCTTAGAAAAAATGTTAGAAGAACAAATCGAAGAAGAAGAAACAGCTTATGACATTTATGAAAAATTGAGAATGTTCAACGAATGCAAAAGCGCTTTATATAACCTTGATAAAGAACTTCATGCAAGAGTTTAATATTTTTTCGCAAACAAAAAGGCTCTATCACTAGAGCCTTTTGTTTTATTTTTTTAATTTATTATGCTTTTTTGAAAAGTCCTTTGCTTAATAAGAATGCACCTACGGCAACGGCACCACCTAATAAGCCACCAACGATATTACCTGCGATTTTTGCACCTTTTGATTTTTTAGTTTGTGTTGTACCTTCGATATTTGCAATGTTTTCGTCTGCTGTTGTATTGCTTGCAAAACCGAATGATAATACTTGTTTCAAACCTGACATAAATGAGCTTGATGAGTTGCTTCTGATATCATCAGAAAGATATGAACCTGTTTGTTGCGCATATAATCTTTCTGCATAAGCCTTGATTTGAGCTTGTCTGTCTTCTGCACTTGTACCTGCAGGAATTTGAGAGCCATAAGCACTTTCAACGGCTGCTAATAATTTGTTATATTCAGCTTTTACGTTGTCTTGATTGTCAGCTTTAATTTGACTGCTCAAAATTTGAACTTGTCTTTGAATGTTTTGATTTTGAGATGCCATTCTAAATTGGGCATTGTTTTGGTTTTGATACATTTGAACTTGTCTATCAATACCAAAATTATCCCATTGTTGCATACTTTGCATTTGAGCTTGTTGATATTGTGGATTTAACATTCCACCAAAAGTACCAAGACCAGTGTAACCCATTCCCATTCCTGCATAACCAGTTAGAGAAGGAAGAGTACCTGCTACTGATGGAATACCCATTGCTGTATTTGCACTCAACACAGGAGCATTCATTAAATTGTCTAAATCCAAATTAGACATTCCCATCGGATACATTGTGTTGAAATTAACTGTCATTTTTTAACCTCGTATTGTTTTTTGTGAAACCAATTAACCAAATTGTTCTTACATTCATGTAAAGTATTTCAAAATTCAATAATTGCCATGTTTTCAGGCGTTTATTAAGTTTTGTTAACAAACCCATAAAAAGTAGGGCTTTTTTTAAACCCTACTTTTAAGTTATATCTTTATTTTAGACAATTATATTATTTTTTAAAAATTGCTTTACTTAATAAGAATGTTCCGATTGCAACTGCACCACCTAATAAACCACCAACAATGTTACCTGCGATTTTAGCACCTTTTGATTTCTTAGTTTGTGCTGTACCTTCGATGTTTGCAATGTTTTCGTCTGCTGTTGTATTATTGCCAAGACCGAAAGTTAAAACTTGTTTTAAGCCTGACATAAATGAGCTTGATGAGTTGCTTCTGATATCATCAGAAAGATATGAACCTGTTTGTTGCGCATATAATCTTTCTGCATAAGCCTTGATTTGAGCTTGTCTGTCTTCTGCACTTGTGCCTTCTGGAATTTGAGAGCCATAAGCTGTTTCTACTGCAGCTAACAATCTGTTGTATTCAGCTTTTACGTTATCTTGATTATCAGCTTTAATTTGGCTGTTTAAAATTTGTACTTGTCTTTGAATGTTATCGTTTTGAGATGCCATTCTGAATTGAGCATTGTTTTGGTTTTGGTACATTTGAACTTGTCTATCAATACCAAAGTTATCCCATTGTTGCATATTTTGCATTTGAGCTTGTTGGTATTGAGGATTTACGATTCCAAAAGTTCCTAAGCCGTATCCAGCGTAACCAGTGTTTACGTTCATTAAAGGCATATCCATTAAATTAAGATTATTGTATGGATTTACCATTCCGAAATTAACTGTCATAACCTTTGAAACCTCCAATAACTTGCGTTATTATAAAAACCTTAAACCTTACACTTATATAAAGTATTTTGAAACGCAATAATTGACATGATTTCAGCCATTTATTAAGTTTTGTTAATACAAATAAAAAGAACCCTCGTTCAAATCGCCACAAACGAGGGAATTAATCAGTAAAAGAGACATCAATAATACTATTACACATGTTTTTATTTGTTTCCAATGATAGACGGAATTGTTTATTTAATTTATAATTTTGTTATGAAAAAGTTATTTATATTAGTGGCAATTATATTTATTGGAACTGCGTCATTTGCAGAGGAAATGACGAAATCTCAGCAAGCTGTGGCACTTTACAACGATAACAACATCGTTAACGCGGCAAAGGTATTAATGAGCATTCCAGAAGCTGACAAAACCGCCCAAGATTGGCTTTTAATGGGCAATATATTGCAAGACGAAAATAAAATGTCTGAGGCTGTGTTTATGTTTAAGCGTGCCATTTTAGTTGATAAAAACTTTTATAAACCATATTACAACTTGGCAAACATCTACCTTGATGAGGAACGAGTAATTATGGCGCTTGATAATTACAAAATTGCGGTAAAATTAAAACCTGATTTTGTTTATGGATATTACAATATGGGTTGTGCTTATTTAAGATTAGGCGAATATAAAAAAGCTAGAAAATATTTTGTAAAAGCAATTTCAGTTGCTAGTGAAACCCCTGATAAACCAGAGATTAGTCCTGATTTTTATTACAATTTAGCATTTTGCTACAACAAATTAAACAACCCCAAGAAAGCAAAAGAAGCCTTAGCAATTTATGACAAATTAATTGAAAATAAGTAATTCGTAAATAAAATTTACTTGCTCTAAGCCAATTAAGATATATTATATAAGTATGGGTAAATTGTTAAGCTTAATAATGAAAATATTTTTTATTGTTCTTGCAATATTCCTCATTTACTGCGCAACAATCGGCAGAGAATTTGGCATGAAGCAAGTACACAAAATTATGGGCATGTATTATGTGCATGTCGGTGATGAAGCTTATCAAAACAATAATATGCAAGAAGCTGTTGATGCATACCAAAATGGCTTGAAATTATTTCCTGAACACTATGAAGCATGGTTAAACTTGGGAAACATTTATGTTGCTTATGAAGACTATTATTCTGCAGCACAAGCCTATCAAAATGCTATTCTAGCAAAAGAAAACTATACTCTTGCAAGAATGAATTTGGGTATAATTACTGCCGAAAAATTGGGAGATTTTGATTCTGCAATTGCTGAATATCAATCGATTATTGATTCAAAGCACTTCTTGCTTTCTATACCTTTTGTTTTTGACAACAAGAAAAGTGAAAAGGATAACAAAGCCATCGCTTATTACAACATGGGCAGAGCTTATTCACAAAAAGCATTCTATACACCACAAAACAAAAAGAAAGAGAAAAAAGAACTTTTAGGACAAGCCGCGGTTGCATACGAAAAGGCTTATGAAATAACTAAAAATGATTATGATATCAACTATAACCTTGCCTTAACATATCACCTATTAGGCGATTACAGAAAGGCTGGACAGTATTATTGTAGAGCTATAGAAGCATCACCAATGCACTATGAAGCACACTATAACTTAGGTTTAATGTTAAAACACTTGAACCAA
>ERZ808275.306-NODE-306-length-22438-cov-7.339722_pt1 | contig 22438 bp, 17 predicted proteins | sample MGYA00520894_ERZ808275 | MGnify/ENA primary metagenome ERZ808275 (study PRJEB31516, sample SAMN03275598) | gut metagenome | biome: mammalia-associated habitat; material: feces | host: Papio cynocephalus | place: Kenya | collected 2012-08-03 ...
TTTATTGTACGCAAATAGAGACCGCCAATATCGTATATTTAATCGAAAGCCAATTATGGCTATTCGGTAAACGTTCTTCTAAAATGTGTTGTGGGTATATAAAATGCCCACTCTATATGTTGGGCAATGACCGATGCCCTGCGGCGATGACTATATCATCTGTTATGTAAGCACTGCAAAGGTACATAAAAATCCAAAATCTCTTGTCAAGAAATCGGATTTTAACACGAATTTAACTATTTGCCTCCCTTGCAGAGTCCATTTTTGAACAAAACGCAATCATTCTTGCCTGTTGGGTAATTGCAAGGCAAGAAGAAATGGACAGTCGTGTCTTCGGTTTGCATCTCGTCCTGCTTAATCTTATTATAGTCGGCAATCATTTTAACCGCCTCAGTCCACTCCTTTGAACCAGGCTTGTACTTTCCCTTGACCACAACAAGGTCTTTGAGAATTTGTTCCTTTGAGGTGGCTTTTGCTAACTCTTCGGGAGTAACGGAATCCTCTGCGATATTCTCTGCTTTCTTTCCCTGAACCTCTGCGATTCTCTTCTGTACGGATTCCAGGGACTCCAACTTGTTCATCTCTCGTTCAAGAACGTCCTTGCTCCAGTTGAAGCCGTAGCCTTGAAATGCAATCGCCCAACTGTCCCTGATTCCCATACCGGAGCCTCTGAGGCTTGCGTAGATATAGTAGCGTGGGTCTTTCATGCCCAACGCCTTCACTTTCTTGTGTACTGCCACAGACAATGTGTATCCCTTAATATCGTCATCCATAATTTCTAATCTTTATTTGTTTTGCTATCCTTGAATATAAATTTAGTGTAACAAACACACCCAACGTGGAACGGAGGAAAGGCATCCTTGAACGTATGGACACCTTTGTCAACCTCGTTTTGACAAACCTCACATGGATAAGAACTCCCCCTGTGAACGGTAAAGCCTATAGCCTCGTTCTCCTTTCCGTATTCTTGCTCCGCCCTGCCCCATGCGATAGAAATCACCTGCTTGGCGTTTCTCACGATATTCTGGTAGGCGTTGCGGTAATATCCCTTGCCGTAGGATGGCGTGGCGATGTTGATGTCTTTCTTCTGTGCCTTCGTCACCACAGAAGACTTGTATGGGTCTTTGTAGCTCGTTCTGACGGATGAGAGAATCTGTTGGTCGGTGTAGTTCATTAACGTGCCAGCCTTGATCATCCTTACGATGTCCTCTGCGAAGTTGGCGAGGTATGCGGTGTTTCGTTCCTTGGTGGTGAGTCCATAGATGTCCCCCTTCAAGAACTCATCCGTGTTCTCGCTGTCTATGCCGAGAATCTTGCATGATGCCTTGGAGTAAGCGGAGATATACTTCTCTATGTCCTCCTCAGCCTCAGCAGTAACATTCTTTGCGTAAGAGAGCAAGGCAGACTCGTTGGTGAGCCTGCCTGCTCCTCTGTATCTCTTGCTTGCGGCGACAACCTTCTGTGTCGCCTTCCATAGAATGTCCGCTATGTGGCTCTCGCAATTACGAAGGGCCTGCGAGCGTTTTACGGAATATTCTACTGAACGTTTAATCTCATCCATAGGCTATTAGTTTTTAGCGTTGAACTCCTCCCAATGCGACTCCCCTATCCTATTGCCGTTCTCATCGGTGTTAAATTTATTTGGGCGTCCTCGCTTGCGACCGTTACCAGTACGCACGTTTCCAGAGTAACCGCTAATCTGAGCTGTTGCTTTCTCTTGCTCGATTGCATTCTCAGTTTCATTGTCTGCTCGCTCCATATCCATAAGCAAGTCTTGCTGGTCTTCCTCCTTCTTCTCACGTATAATACGGTCAATCTCGTCAGCAACAGGGAAGTCCGGACAGCGTTCCGATGCGGTCCGCTTCGACAGGAAGCTATTTTGAACGGCAGTTGCGATATTCGTAATTGTCTCGCTCTTGTTCTGGTGAACAAAAACCTCAATCCAGGCGTGAACAGGAAGCGCAGTCATTGATGCCATACAGTTCTCTTCAACACCGATTCCGTACTTGCATATCCTAACGAGTTGGTCGAGAAATGGGTGCATTTTCTTAGCGTCATTCTCAGCTACCTCGATGGCAGGAGAGTAAAGCAGCTTGATGGCGACGCCTGGGAGGTCGCCAGACTTCAACTCTGGTGGCTTCACGGTAAACGACAGCTCGTATATGAGGTCGTATGACTTGTTGAGCTGTGTTGCGAAAGCATCGGAAGCGTCCGTTCCGTTTATGAAGTCAGCGTCGCCGTTTACATCGGTTATCTGGATCGTCTTGGCAGCACCATTGTTGTCGCCGATTACGGAAATGTCCTCTCCATCGCCTTTCAGCTTCATAATAGGGAAAGCATAAGCCTTGTTATTCTCGCAAAGGTACGAATACGCCTCCTCGTAATCCTCGATATTGTGCTGAACGGCAGACCAACAAGGGCCATCGTCGTTGCGGACGTAAGCTACAGGAATGAAATCGAATCCGTGTTCCTTTTCCTCGACGCAAGTGTAATCGTCTATTCCGAATATCTTCCCAATCTTCTTCAAGACTTCCTTGACAGTTCCTTCGTTGACTTGCTTCTTGAAGCGATAGAACTTTTTATCATCCCACACCTCAACCCATTCCGTCTTTTCGTTGCCGTCCTCGTCGAAATCTTTGTATTTGCGAGCGAATACGACAAGTTCTCCTGTTAATGGGTCGAATTGAGGGTAAAGCGTGTCACCGTTATCAAACGACAACGTTCTTGTGCCGAACTTATGCTTGCTATCAAAGAAACCAACGACAGCAGCCTCAGCGACCTTCATGTATGCGCTCACTGCCTCGTAGTGGCGTATCTCCATGTCGTGCATATACCAGCCACGTTTAAATTTGTTGAGCAACTTCTGGTTGCTTTCGCTTGTATTCTCGTCATCCTCACCATCGTCAGCGAGTTCAAACTGGACATCATTTCCTGTCATGTGGAGCGTATGCTTTGTGTGGATAAGCTGCTGAAACGCAAATGCACTCCTCTGAATTTCCTGCTTGTACCACATTTCGTCTTCCGGGTTTTTCCTGTAAATGTCCGGGTACAAGTCCTTGTCGAAAATCTTGTGGGAGGTCGGGTAGAACTCACGCAGGAAATCCTTTTGTGTCTTCACTCGGCGATAAATAGTATCGTTTGGAACTGGAGGGTCTTCTGTGTCGGAAATCTCACGGTCGCCGAACAATCCGTCATGCTTTAGATACCCTCTCGGAGTAATCTCGAAGAATGGTTTTTTCACGAGAATCTCCCTGAAATTGTTTACCTTGATAGCATCCATAATCCTTTTATCTTTTTATGTTTCTTTTTTGTTAAACTGAATATCATCACATAGAACCAAGACTCGAAGAAGTCAGGAGAGTGACCAACGTACTTCTTGGCGATTTTCTTAGGCAATAGCTTGAATCCCCTATCGTCGCTGTTTTCGTCTCGTCTCAGCATCTTTCGCTCCTTCTGGAGTATCTGTCTGAGCGGAACCTTGTCAAAGCCGTTGCCGGAGTACTTGCGCTCTAGAAGCTGAGAGTCGATGGAAATTTTCTTCTCCTTGATCATCTTGTAGAAGAGCCAAGCGCACTGAGACTTCAAGTCCTTGTAGAGATACTTGATGCCCTCTTCCTCTTGGTGGTTTGCAGGAATAGGGGCTGCTTGGTTGTTGAACGGAACTGCGTCCTTGAAGAATCCCTTGAAGTACTGTCCGATGCCCTGCATATCGTAGGTAAAGTTGGATTCCTCCACTCCCCACTCCCTCAGCTTGGATTGAACAACTGAAACGAGTGTCTTAGGGTCGAGCCTCAATACCACCAAGTCCTTGCAGTGCCATCCCTCCCAGAGCCACATCACGAAGTTATCGCCTCCCGTGAAAGCAACGTCGGCGGATGCCCTACGCTTTCCATCTCCCTCCTGTATGGAGTTATCGTATATCTCGTCGAGGTCTTCCATCTTGATCATGTCGTCGCCGGCAGCCTTCCAGTTCCAGTTGGCCTCCAGGTCTCGCATACGCTGCTCCTCGTCCTGCTGGGCAAGGTTGGCGATATAGGAGGCATCTGTGGAAATGAGCTTGATATTCTCGGAAACGTCAGCACGGATGAACGTGGCAGACTTGATGAACATATCTAGCTTCGTGTATCCAAGCTCGGCGTAGCTGTCCTTCCATAGCGAGTCGATGATGCCCTTGCATTGCTCATATACCTCTTCCCTCGTGTCGCCCCAATAGATTGAGTCCGGGGTGTCGCCGTCCATGAAGCAATATCTTATCACGCCGTCTCGCTCTGGGATGATATAACCATCCTCGTTGACCCACCAGTCGATAAACTTGCGAACCCATGATTCTGGGTCTGGGTTACAAGTTATCCAGAAACGGTTTCTGATATGAGCTGCATTTCGGTTGTTGGTCAAGAGATACTTGAACTTCTTGTATGGGCATTGTGTACCCTCGTCGATGCAGATGTAAGCATATTGACGACCTTGGAACCTGTCCTTGAAATCTGGTTGATAAGCACCAGCGTAATATGAAAACTTCAGCCATCCTCCATTGTTGAAGTTCCAAGTCATATCATTCTGAGACTTGTTGTATGTTCCGAACTGAGAGTATAGTTTGTATGAGTCTGTGATTAGAGACTGCAAGTCATCCTTCTCCTTTCGCACAATGACCGCATGAAAGTCAGGATTTTTAATGTCTTTCAAGGCTTCCATGAGTGAGGAGAACGACTTGCTGTTGTGGGTAACAACGAAATCATCTATTACGAAAAGTGAGTCTGGGTTTTCAACGGCTATGCAGCAACAGTTTCTTTTTCCTATAGGCTTGCAGCTTACAATCCTACGATGTAAGTCCTTATGCCAATAGTTGAACTTAACTTGCCATTTTCCACTCAATGTTCTAGACATATAGCATACAGTGCCGAGACTATCAACAAGATACTTGAAGTCAATAGCTTTCTTTCTAGACTTATATGTCTTTCTCCAAAAGTATCCGTCATATTTACCTTGTGTATTGATAATACTTTCGAGTTTGTTTTGTCTCTCTGAAACAGATGCAAAACCTAATTCCTCATCAAACTCTACAGGTTTAACACAAGGAACCATAATTTCGTAACCATCTTCAAGATAGCTACTAATCTCACAGGCGAGATGAGGTATATACCTATCGGTTCTGTCAATTCCGACATTCCATATATGGTCGTCAGAACAAATAACCTTTGCTCCATCAAAAAAGGTTACTTCATAACACTCTCTACCTGGATAGCACGACAATCCAAGTACCTTGTGACCAACACCATCTGAGCCAACAACAATATCGCCGTATTCTAAGTCTTTGATTTTTGTGAATCCACTTGGCGTAAGCACTTTTGTGTTTTCTTCGAGCGGACCACCTCGCGAACCTCCAACTATCTTGATGTCAGCGTCTATTGATAGCATACGCTCCTGTCCGCCACGTTGAGCTATAATCTTCAACTTGTCGGGGTGTTTCTTGTCCGCGTCTCTTAGCGACTGGATATACTCTTGAGTGTAAATTGGCTCTCCGTTATCCAGTTTTAATCCTGAAAATACATCTTTAACCATAAATTTTGTATATTTTCTGCAAATTTATACATTTTTTCTTGGATAATTGCATAATTATGCGTATATTTGCGCTCAAATAAGTATATTTATACATTTTTATAGCGGAAGCACCGCATAAGGATAACAATTTTAATCAAAAACAACATGACAAGAGAAGAACTCTTAGATTTGGTGAACGGAAAGGTTGACACAACCAAGTTCAATTCACTCAGCCAGAAGACCATCAATGAGGAACTTGATGATGTTTTGGAAGATTTCGGTGACGACGATGACGCAAACGACAAAATTGTCACCAAGTTGGCTAACCGCTTGAAGCGCATGGACGGAAACCTTCACAAAAATGTCTCATCCGAGATCAAGAAGGCGAAGGAGGAAGCCGAGCGCAAGAAGAAGGAAGAGGAAGACCGTAAGCGTGCAGAGCAGCACAAGGACGGCGACGAAGATGATGACAAGTACCAGAAGCTGCTTGACAAAATCGAATCCCTCGAAAAAGCCAACGCAGAACGTGACAAGAAGGCTGCAAAGAAGGCAACCGTCGAGTCAGTAAGAAAAGGTCTAAAGGACAAGTTCGACAAGGCAAATCTTGAGGTGAACGACTTCTTCCTAGAGACCGCTCTCAACAAACTGGAGATTCCTGACGATGACGTGGACGTCATTGACTTGGTGTCGAAGGCAGAGAGTATCTACACTTCCGATTATAAGCGTGCAAATGGCGGAAACGCCGTTCCAAAGAAGGGCGGAGCAAGCCATGCGGGTGAGAACAAAACAGACGACCACGAGTGGGACGATGTCATCGAACGCCGTAAGAAACGCTTTGGTCGTGTTGACGAAAAGAAGTAATCAGGATAACAATAATTAAAGGTAAAAAGATTGATTATGGACAACTCAAACATGAATTACTATGACCAGATGATGGCGCAGGGCGCAATCATGAACGGCGGCGTAATGTTGCAGGCAAGTGGTCAGATTGGTGGTCAGAGATATGTCTTTGCTGGTCTTGAAGCTCTCATCAAGAATGCGTTCAACCGTCCTCCTATCGGTGGACAGCTTGCCAACTCATTCCCTGGTCCTGCCAAGATTTACGCAGGCGACTTGATCGAGCACGACCTCGGTCTCGCAAACGGCAAGGGTGCTACCGTCAAGATTTTGAAGGCTTACGAGGTTGCGAAGAATACAACCGCAGCTACCGACACCGAGATTTACATCAAGCGCAGTGGCTTCGTTCACATTCCGTTTGTTGGAGACAACATTATGGTAGGCCAGAAGACTTTCGCTACAAAGTCTGTCGGCGTCAAGGTCACGGCTGTCGAGGCTACTACGACCGACACAGAGGGCGACGTATGGAAGCTAACTCTTTCCGCAACTCTCGGAGCATTGAAGGCTGGCGACGTGTTGGTTGAGGCGGCATCCGAGGGAAACGGTGTGCTCCCAATGGTGACAAACCCTAACTGCTTCGCTCCGAACGACTACGACTTGCCGTTCTTCGACATCGGCGGTGACAAGTACGAGAAGCCTCGCTACAGCATCAACTTCTGTATGCTCGACCACTCTCTCGTGATGTGGAAGGACAAGATGGGTCCTTTGGCTCCTGCCGTACTTGCGATGAACACGTCTCTCTATCCAGAGCTTTGGAGACCTGCATAAGGATAACATTTGTTTAACGAAAAAGATTGTTTCAGGATATGGGAAAATTTAATTTCAATGATTCCCGAATGGCGAAGTTTTTCTCTTCCGAGATCAACCGAAACTATTTGCAGGAATTTATCAACAAGGAGGGCATCATCCTCTCAAACTACGATTGGTATCTCTCACAGGGTACTATCGCGACAGACGTTACGCCTGTTGACAACAAGGGTCTTGCCACATTCTCTGTTAAGGCTCGCGAGTTGAAGGCTGCAACGTTGATGAACCTCCGTGCTCCTCTTGGCGAAGGCTACCAGAAGGAGAAGGGTGCAATGCAATGGTATGCGGCAACCATTCCGGACTTCGCAGCCGATGGTTTCCGTGAGACCGCCACAGAGCGTTGGTATCGCATGAAGATGCTCGGTGAGGAGTTCGGAAACGATGCGGACTTGGTTGACGAGTACACCGACAAGGTCCAGGACTTGGTTGACTCACTGAACTCAACCATGACATTTATGACAGCACGCCTCGCTTCCACTGGTGAGCTTGACTACACAGGCATCGGACGTGGTATTCAGGCTCCTTTGCACAAGGCAAACATTCCAAAGTCCAACTTCAAGAAGGCTGGTGCTAAGGCATGGAACGACGCCGACTGCGACCTCTTGCACCAGATGCAGGACGCAGAGGACAAGTGGCGCAAGAAGTTCGTCCAGTTCGCAAACGTGCCTCTCGTATGGCAGATGACAAAGAACGACTACAACAACATCCTGTTGAAGAACAAGCAGGTCAAGGAGTTGTGGGATAGCTGGGCTCACTATAACTTCGTGGCTCACTTGCAGAACTACGACGTTGCCCGCTCTGAGTTCTTGAAGTCTCTCTCCGACCTCAACGGAATCTCGCCTATCGAGATTGTCGATGAGCAGGAGCAGAACATCCGTTGGGATGGCACTGTAGAGACAGTCAAGGGTTGGGCTGACGGTATCGCCGTTCTTCGTCCAGCAGGCAACGCATTCTCGTTCCAGCGCAAGAAGATTACGGACAAGGCTATCTTCGAGGCTCTTGGCAACAAGATGGTTGACGTGACTTGGGCAACAACCAACAACGGACTTGGTTTGCTTCGTAACATGGTGACACCAAACGGTATGTACAAGGAGTTCAAGACAGATTTGTTCCTTGCTTCCGTACCAGCTATGCTCGACTTCCCTTACCGTTGGATTTTCGACATCAAGACTGCCGGTGCTGTTACTATTTAAGGATAACGCAAGAATTGTATGACTATGGATTCAGAGATGGGAATTTACACTGTGAACGACTACCTTATTAATAAGGTGAAGTTCGAGATGCCGAGTGAGGCACTGAAAGCCATCATGGTGGACAGGGAGCTTGAGGACGGCATCGACCTCGCATCGTGCGACAAGGACAAGGTGCGCCTGGCGTACGCCGACATGCTGAAATGGTTCGTGCTCGGTGCGAGCAAGGTGAACAACACCTCTGACTCCGACAACGGCTGGACTCATTCGGGAGGCGGCTACGACATGAGCGACGAGGACAGGAGCGAGCTGAAGGCAGAGGCCAACGCCATCTACAAGGAGCTCGAACCAAGCTCGATGCTAAAGAAGAAGTCCACCTTCCGGATTGTCTCCCACGGAGTGAAGCGAGCTAACTTCACCCCATGGGGACAGCCATTGCCACATATCATCGGAGGATAGGACATGGAGAAGCCTTACATTAACAACCCACGCTACCCTCACACCGTAAGGATTGTGAGGAAGGTGACGGGAAAGTCTGACGAGGACGATCCGTTTGCTGACGATGACGATGTGCCAGTTGGCGAGGATAAGGAGATTGTAATCTACGAGGGTATGGGTCGCTGTTACACCGACACTACCACGGAGGGAGACAAGAAGGTTGACGAGAACAAGAGGAAGGCATCAATTCCTGTCAGATATGACGAATGGGATGCCGGCAGATGTCCTCTTGACGGAGATACCATCTACTCCACTGTCGGCAACAACACCGAAATCGGGATGGTGAAGGACTGCGAGCCAGATAACAACAGGACTGTTGTGTATTGGGATTTCACAAGGGTTTAGGTTATGGCAAGTTTATCGGGACAATTTATGAACGTCGAGAAGAAAATCCGTCAGATGGCTGCTGCCAAGATGCAACAGAAGATGGACCACGCGGCTGAAATGACAATGAAGGCTGCGGACAAATCTCGTGACTACAATGATGTGACTGGTAACTTGTATAAGTCAACCGCAGTCGGAACGTATTACAACGGCTCGTTGCAATCCATTCATTACGCTCCAGGACCAGAACCTACGAGACTTACTCTTGCCGCAGGTGAGAGATATAACCTCGATAGGTATTACCGGGCTTCTTTCTCTTTCAAGGACAGCGGAAGAAAGCCTTATAAGGGCGAGTTTGGAGAAGGTGGACAGAATGGTCCTGCAACAGCAGAGGATGAACTCTTGTATCGCGAGCACAATAAGGGACGTTACGACGCGACCTGGCAGATGCTTCTCGTAGCCGGAGTAGATTACGCAAAGTTCGTTGAGGTAAAGAAAGGACACGATGTAATATCATCCCTTCGTGATTATTTGGTTAGGTATTTCCACAAGATGTAATTGTTATGGTTAGTATCAAAGACTTATATTTCGACATTGGCAACGCCATGAAGGGGGTTTGCGACAAGGTTTACGCCCGCAACCGCCCCAAGTCTGTAGATGAAAGAATCGGCAGTTATATCGTGGTGTACTTTCCTTCCTCGATATACAACAACGAGATAAACTCCGACGGCAACTACAACGACTACACAACCACGGCACAGATAGAGATATACGTTCGGGATAAAGTCTCGGCAAAGAATCCGAACACGTTCGATGTCGCTACCGTGGACGAGAAGGTCAGGGCTGTGCTAGGAAAGTTCCCTATCTCAACGGACAACATCTTGGTGTCGAACCCTCGTGTTACACTGCAAACTGACGATGGCGATGGATTCTCCGTTACAATCATACAAGGAAGGTTACGTACAAAGTGATATTTAATTCATTCAGGATAACAATTTTAAAATTTTAAGATTATGGCTATGAAGAAGAAACAAGAATTGAAGGATGTCTTCAATGGTCTCAGCTCATTGCTCTACCAGAGTGCAGTGGTTGACCTGTCAAGCGGCACTCCTACCATTACACCAGAGTACGACTTGCCAGTGACAGTCGATACATTGCAGATTACCCAGGACGACCCAACCATCAACCACTACAAGGTAATCGGCTTGGATGGCGACTGGACCTCTTCTGCAACACTCGGCGACATGAGCATTCAGTTTACCGTGCCTACCAAGGCAGTCGAGGTGTTGAAGCTCGCTTATGGCGAGGATGCAGTGAAATCCATCACTAAGTTGTCTATCTCCACCGGCGATGCAGAAATCGACAACACCGCAAATGGTTACGAGGGTAGCTCTGTCATGTTGAAGAAGAAGAAGATTACCGGTACCTTTGTGCTCGTTGACGAGGAGAAGGGGAACCTGATGGTTATGACCAACGTGGCTCTCTGGGCAAAGCCTCTCTACGACAACCCAGGCACAGAGCCTTTCGCTATCCAGTTCACTGGAACCATGGAGGGTGCAGGTGCTCAGTCAATGGCTTGGTTAAAAAAAAAGTCAGCGGAGTAACACCGGAACAGAAAACCGACGATAAAACCCAGTCGGACACTGGCAAATCGGGAAAATAAGTTTCTATTTAAGGTAGAAGGATTCAGGATAACAACCGTTGGGCGGCAGGCTAAGTAACAGCCGTGCCGCCCTTCTTCATTTCGCAATCATACAATCATGACAGACAACAAGGGAAATATAGAGCAGCCGAAGGTGGACTTGCAGGAGATGCTTGACAGCGTTCTGAGGGACGAGCCTACCGAGTTCGTGTTCATGGGGAAGAAGCACAAGCTCGGCTGGCTTCGCAAGGGAACTATGGCAAAGTGCTCGCACATACGGCTAAAGGAGAAGAACGAATGGAAGCGCAACGTGAAGATGTGCGTGTGCATCCTGCTGAACAACATCTGGAAGATTCGCTTCTTCTATGCAATCTACTGGAGGTGGCTCTATTACGTCAAGGACATCGACGTGACGGAGGTGCTTCGTGTGCTCGATGTTTCTAAAAAAAAAATTCCATCGACCGCATTCTCACTGGCTACCATATTAGCGACCGGGATGACGGACGTGATGATGACGATGACGAGGAGCGAAGTAAAAGCTACCCAAGCAGGACAAGCTGGGGAGCAGCCTTCTCGTTAGCGGAGAAGTTCGGGTTCCTGTTCGCAAGAAGATACGGAATAGCCGCCTACGACTACTGGTGGGGATATTCATCGGCTCAGATAGACCTGATGGTCGCAGACCAACCTTTGGTCGTTTATCCAAAGAGCGAAGATGAAAAGAAATCAGAGCCAACGAGAAACAGCATGGACGACCTTGCGGAGCGTTGGGCTGCGAAGAACAAGGGCAACAAGTCGAATGGTCAGAAAGTTGACCTAAACGACTATCTAAGAAATGGAATTAGTTAAATCTTAAAAACATACAGGATATGGCAGACGGAAATTTGGGAAGTCTCTTTATGTCGCTCGGCATCAAGGATGAAATGTCGAACACCCTTCAAAAGATAATTAAAGAAATGAAGGGTGTCGATCAGGCCACGCTTGATGCAAAAAAGCGTGGCGAGGAGCTTGTAAATAGTATTAACAACATTAATGGGTCAAATTTTTCAAAGATATTCAGGGAAGCTAACGAGTATATCGAAAAGAACACAAATGGAGTGTCTGGAATCGTAAAGATGCTCAATAAGCTCAAAGATAAAGATTTGAGTGCATTAACAGGAAAATTCCTTGGTTCTTCCGACTTGACAAAGCTCGCATCTATCCTAAGAACTGCTAACTCCGAGTTTGCGAAGATGTCGCAAAATGAAGAGACGGCAGACAGGGTGAAGATATGGCAGGGTAGAATATCAAATGCGCTTGACTATATAAAGTTGCTTCAAGATATAGATTCCCAACAAAGGAAAATAAGTAACACAAAGGCAGAAAACCCTAACGTTGACACTAAGAGCCTCGATAACGCCAGAAAGTCACTCGCTGGGATTAAGTCCGAGATTGTTAGTATCCTGTCAAACGGAGGCGTTGATGACTCCAGTGTGCTTGGCGGATTTAGGAAGCTCCTAACCGTCGCTAAGAATGACGTAAAAGAAATTGTAGCAACGTTCAAGAAGGATAATCCTTTTTCTGCTTTCACAGGTGGTGCTGCAAAGGTTGAGGCAGATATTTCGAGGGTTACTGACAAGCTCGGCCAATTAAGAACTCTTATAAACGAAGGTACACGCAAGGGTTACGATACATCCATGCTTACAGGCAACATCACAGAACTTGAGAATGTACTTTCTCGCCTACAGTCTGCGAAGCTGAATCCTACCATGCTCACGGATGCCGCACAGATGCGTAACCTTATATCAGATGTACTCGTTGAGATGACAAAAGCTACAGGAGCTGCAAACGCGTACAAGAGGGCAAAGAGAGAGATTGTGGACGCTGAGAATGAGCACAAGAAAGTCATCAGCGAAATTAACTCCATTCAAAGCGGCGAGAACCGTCAGAAAAAGACTCTCACAGACATAGAGCTTCTTCTGAAAAATATAAATGCACTTTCGGGTAAAAGTATAGGTTTGGGACAGGATGTTTCCAAGCTGGAGGCTGTGCGCTCCGAAATCGAGAGAATCAGGGCTGAAATCAATAGCTTTTCTGGCAAGGGACTGGTCGGGCAAGGGTTCAAGAACGCTTTGTCTGACTTGGACAACTGGAAGAAGTATGCTCACGATGCGATGAAGGAGCAGAGCGCGCTCAATAACGAGTATAAGAAATCTGTTGCTGAACAAAACAAGGTGGCATCCGCAGAAAGACAGCAGAACGAAGCTATTTCACGTGCGGAGCAAATGCTAAGGAACATAGAAGCTTTAACCGCTAGGAGTGACGCACTAAAGGTTGACACATCGACCATAGAGCAAGCTCGTCAAATGGTGCAAGATCTATTGCGAAGATTTGAAAATTTCTCTGGGAAAGGGCTTCTTTCTAATGAATTTAAAGACGCATTATCTGACCTTCGTCAAGCAAAGCTTGCTGTTAACCAAGTGTTAAAAGAGCAAAGCTCTGCTAACAAAGCAGCGAAGGCGGCAAATGACGAAGAAGCAAACTCTTTGAAAAAGACAGCAAACGAGGCAAACAAGGCTGAAATAGCCTATAATAATCTCAAGAATACTATAGAGAGAGCGAACAAGGCGCAAGGTAACGGGCTAAAGCTGTTCGATGATATAAACGATACTGCCAAGATTCGTCAAGCACTTTCTGCGCTCGAAACTCTTCGGTCAAACTTAGAGCAAATAAAGAATAGTGGAATTGGCGTGCATCCTGTTACAGGAGTGACAGCAAGTCAATACCTATCAAGTGCCGATTTTGTAAATACTCTGAATAACGCTAAACTCGCTATTAGCGAGCAAGAAAAGCAAAACTCAGCTCAAGAGAGAATAAACAGGAGCAAGTCTAGAACGAATAGTCTTGAGAATGAACACGCAAAGCTGTTGAAGCAAAGCTCGGCTGTGCAAGCACAACTCGTAAAGGGTTTCGAGCGAGCAAACAGTCATGCAGGGAAATTAAACTCAACCGTACAGGATTTGAAGTCACTTTTCTTGCAGGGTGGCCTTGTGTTCGGCGCACAGCAATTTGCGATGAGCATCATTACTACTGGTGGCGAGATGGAGAAGCAGCATATTGCTCTCCAATCCATCCTTGGTGACATTCAGAATGCGAACACTATGTTTAACCAAATCAAGGAACTCGCTCTTAATTCTCCATTTACGTTCTCTGAGTTAAACAGGGACGTTAAGCAGTTGGCTGCATACGGAGTTGAGTATGACCAGTTGTACGATACTACCAAGCGTCTTGCCGATATGTCTTCTGGTCTTGGCGTATCTTTCGACCGTATCGCCCTTGCATTTGGCCAGGTGCAGGCTCGTGGTTGGCTTGATGGAAAGGAACTACGTCAAATTGCGTATGCTGGTATTCCTTTGCTTAACAAGTTGTCAGAGTTCTACTCTAAGCAAGAAGGCAGAAACGTCTCTACGTCAGAGATTAAGACACGCATATCCAATCGTGATGTTAGCTTCGATGATGTTAAGTCTATCTTCTGGCAGATGACCAACGAAGGTGGTCAGTTCTACAATATGCAGCAGACATTGAGCGAGACTTTGCTTGGCCGCTACAATAAGTTGAAGGATGCCTGGGAGATTATGCTCGCAGACTTTGCTAATGGCAAGAATGTTATCGGAAGTACTTTCAAAGACATAATTGAGCTCGTAACAAATCTTGTACAGTCTATTCATACAATAGGTCCAGCTATCGCAGCCGTATTCGCAGGGCCACTTCTTAAAAAAGGTCTTGTTGCAATGGATGGTGGTCTCGGAAAGAGCATATTAACATCGAAGGCTGGAGTAGCAAGCGACATAACATCAAGAGTGATGCAGGGGCAGAAAATATCTGCCGTTGAAAAGAAGATTCTCGCCACAAAGAATCAGATTACATTAGCTGACATAAAGAATCTCGCAAGAGCTAACGCTTTAAATAAAGCAGAACTTCAACGACTTTTCATAAGTGGTAGAATTACCAAGGAGATGTATCAGCAAGGAATCGCTCTAACTAAGCAGGTCTCGCAATCAAAGCAGCTAAGTTTGTGGGGAGCTGCGAAGAACTTGTTTAGTGGAAGCGGATTTGGTGCTGCCGGAGGTCTGTTGCTTGGCGGGTTAAAGTCCGTAGGTAGTTCCATACTTGGGTTCTTTGGTGGCCTTCCTGGGATTGCTATATCAGCAGGAATGTCCATTTTTGCTTACTATGAGCAAAAGAATGCCCAGCTAAAGCAGGATATGGACACGACGGCAGACGAGTTAAAAGACAGATACAAGAATATTAGTGAGTTCTTGCGTGACAACGACGCAGACAAAGCCTTGAACGATGGTGACGAAAAGAATATTGAAAATCTCATAGACGCTTATAAGGAGAAGCTGAAAGAAATCGCTCCGGAAAAGGAAAACGCCTTCGAGATGAGCCTAACTGAAAAGAAGTCGAATGAAGAGAGACTTCGCTATTTAAAGCAGCAGCTAGAACTTCTAAAGCAGATTGAGGCGGAGTCAAAGAAGAAACTGTCTAACGAGGATGCATACAAAAACTTCGATAGTCTTATGAGCGGAGCAAAGAGTGTCAGTGAAAGCTACTCTGTTGCGAACGCAAAGACAAACGCCGTAAATGCGACAAACTCAGATTTTCGTACTTTTGAGGTTTGGAAATCCAAATACGAAGAACAGATTAGAAGCATGAGAAGTCTCATCATTGATGAGCTTGGAGATATAAGCAAAGACCCAAAGCTGCAAGGTGAAGCTAATCAAATTATGTCTTCGTTCTTCTCAAAACAAGGATGGGACCAGAATGTAGCCGACCAATTCAGGGCAGATGTACTGAATAGTATGGGAGTTTCAACGAACTTCTATGAGAATAAGTTTAAGTCGGCTTTGGAGAATGCTGTTAACACAACATATCCTTGGATTGGTGATAAGATCCGCAACAATCAAGAACTTACGGATGCGGAAAAAATTCAAGTGAATAACTTGATGAAGGATGCGGCAGCACAGGTCGAAAGAGATTACCCTCTCGCTTCTGATGCCTTAAAGAGAATGCTCGCCGCAGACAGATTTGAGGCCGTAATACACCTCGTGTTTGATAAGCAAGAGTCTGACCTCGTTAAGCAACTTGGGAAGAATCTAAAAGGAGATGGTTATGATTACCACGAGAAGAACAAAATCGTTGGGAGCTGGGGAAAAGATGCAGGAGATAGCTACAACAAAGCAAAGAGTAACGCACAGGCAGATATTACCGCTACAAAGAAAGAGCTTGACGATAGACGTAGAATGCTGAAACTTGGCAATCTTACATTGGATGAGTTTAACAAGACGCAGAAACAATACGAACTGAAGGTAAGTGCTTATCGAGACGAATGGGGCGAGTTATTCACCGGAGATGAAAAAAAGACTGGTGGTAAGAAGGGCGGTCATAAAAATACTGGCGGAGTAAAGACGGACAAGGCTCTTACCGATTTGAGGAAACGCATCGACTTGTATAAGAAGATGTACGCAGAAATCAAAAAGTTCAAGGATTTGTATGGAGTCGGCGCATTAGGTCAGCTTGCTAATGACGGTGAGTTTGAGGCTATCTTTGAAGACAAGAAACGCTTCCCTCTCTCCGACTATGGCAACTATGAAAAGTCAATCAAGGAACTTTTGAATACTCTCCCATCGAACACTCAGGAAAGAAGGGATTACAAAGCTAGTGAAAAAGCTGGAATCCAGACAAAAAACAGAAAGTTACTCGAAGATGCGAGAAAGGACGAGCTAAACACTTTAAACAAACAGCTTAGTGCTATCCAGGAGCAGTACGATGTGTATAAGAAGATATACGAACTTACCGGAAACAAACGTGGATCTGAGAATATTGCTTTTGGCGGTATTGTTCAATTCGACTCTTATAAGAAGTTCTTGGAAGAACAGCTTGATATAGCTCGACAGCATGATAATGTGCAGTCTGGTTTGGACTTATCGCTTGATGAGGTAAAAAGTCTCGACTTGGATAACATCAAGGATCAATATGGAGAGGATTCTCGTACCTACGACATCAAGAAGCAGCTTGAAGACGAGAACAAGAAGATAAAGTCTGAGACCATCAACCTCATGGCTGACCTTATCGAGAAGAACGTCACCATCGAGCAGCAGATTGAGGACGAGAATAGAAAGTACGAGAGACAACTTGAGCTCGTCAAGGGCATCGAAGACCCACAGATGAGACAGAGAGCACAAGAGGGTGCTGAGAAAACTCATAATGAGACTACTGCTAAATTGCAATTCGAGCAGTTCAAGCAAGGCTCTGACTGGGTTACTATATTCGATGACCTTAACAGGGTTTCGTCAACGACCATTAATTCGATGGTTGACAAGATTGATGATTTCTCTAAGAAGACAGGTCTGTCAGTCGAGGTCGTAAAGCAGCTTCGTGAGGCTCTGAGCAAATTGAGAGATGAGCAAATCGGGAGGAATCCTGTGGCAGGCATTATCGGCGGTATGCAGCGTGGAAACGCAATCGGTAGCTTCATTGGTAGTCGCTTCCGGAAAGGAATGGATATTTCCACAACCACCTATGTAGGTGCTAAGGATGCTAAGAAAATGGGCATCAAGGAGGGAAACTATACCAGAGGACAACTCGAAAACGAGCAGAAGGGTGCTTACGATGATGCGAACAAAGGTGTAACCGGACTCGCTAACAAGTTCAAAGCACTTCAAGATTGCCTTGATCCTGTAATTAGTCTGTTCGATGCTCTCGGAATGGAGGATACTGCTCTTGGCGTAGGAATGAGCACGACGAGCAGTGCTTTTGGCGCAGCCTCACAGGTGTCTGGAGGATTGAACGCGCTTGGACTAAGTTCGCTCGGCCCTTATGGAGCTGCGGCGGGAGCTGCGTTAAGCGTAACGTCTTCCTTGTTCGCTCTCCACGACAAGGCCATACAAAAGGAGATTGAAGCATCCGAGGCGCGTCAAAAGGAGATGGAGAACCTCACAAAGAATGTGAAGTCTGTCATCCAAAGCACGCTTGGAGGAGTTTACAACTATAAGGCTACGGCTTCGACAAAGAAGTCTATCAGTGACGCTTACAACAGGCTCGCTACAAGGGATTCCATTTCTAAGGGGAACTCCTTCTTCTCAAAGCTCTACAAGTTGACAGATCAGGAGACGAAGGCGATGCAGGACCTGAAGAAGGCTATGGACAATCCGGACAACGCCTACCAATCTCAGCTCGCTTCGTTGCAGGCTCAGAAGATGGAGCTAGAGAAGCAAAGGTCTCTTGAAGAGGATAAGAAGAAGAAAGACAAGACGAAGATTGCCGATTACAACCAGCAAATCATCGAGATGGAGCAACAAATAGATACATTCAAGGAGGATTTCTTGAAAGATGTATATTCCATCGACATGAAGAGCTGGGCGAGCGAGCTTACAGACGCAGTTGTTGGAGCTTGGGAAAATGGTGAGGATGCTGTTGATGCCTACAAGGAAAAGGTAAAGTCTATGGTGAAAGACCTTACAAAGAACATCATTGCGCAAAAGTACATAGAAAAAATGATGGAAGGTCCGCTGAAGACATTGACTGACTATCTTGATACGCATAACGGAGTTCTTGACGAAGGCGTTATCAAAAAATTCGCAGACCAAGTCGCAGCAACAGCAGACGAGGCAGTCCCTACAATCACCAAGATATTCGACGCTCTTAAAAACGCTGGTCTTGATTTGCGAGAGAACGGTAGTTCTTCGGCATCAAATTCCATCAAGGGTATCACGGAAGAGACCGCGGATATTCTTGCTAGCTATCTCAACGCCATCAGACTCGATGTGTCTGTTATTCGTGAGATGCAAGGAACGTTTATGCCGGAAATGAGCGAGATTGCAAAGTCACAACTCACACAGCTGAACCTGATTGCCCAAAACACCTTGCGTAACGCAGATGCAGCAGAGCGAATTGAAAAGATATTTATAGAATACAATGATAACTTCAATAGAGTTATCAACGGTACGAAGTCTTTAAAAATGAAGTAACTATGTTTGGAAAGAATGATTTATCAGACAAGATGAAGAACGAGGCGGTCTCACTGGGTCTTTGCGCTCAGTGGACCGCCGAGTGGAAGGATGGTTCGTCAAAAGACGAGATGGTAGAGAAGTTTGTTAATGGAATCGACTTCTGTATAGGTAGGAACTGGCCATCTACCAAGGATATGAAGAAGTACTTTGGTGACGTAATTCACGATCATGGGGTGTATGTTGACGAAAACGTTGACTTGAAGAATCCAAAGATTGTCATTCTGAATGGCGAGTGTGTCGCACATATTGACTACGACTGGATGGACAGCGGAGAGATTTACGTTCGCCACAACAGTTCACTGTACTTACGAGTAAAAGGTTTCTCCAGGGTATTCGTAAATCTACTTGACGATGCAGAGCTTCACGTGGAATGCGAAGATACAGCAAGGGTGTTCGTGTATCAGTACGGAGGTAAGGTTGTGTCTAAGACTGGCAATGTCATCGTTAGAGATAGACACGACTTTAAATTCAGTTAATATTGCATATTTATACGCTTATTATTTGCATATTTATGCAGAAAGTTGTATATTTGCAATCAAAATAGTTTGATTAAGGTATGCAGGACAAGTATTTCAGGATTTACATGCAAAGGGAGGTTGATGATGCCGAGGTAATCGACACCATCGCCTCCTTCGGCATGTATGTGAGCGAGAGCCCATTCAAGCCTTGCTCGGAAGTAAAGGAACCTACAAAGAGGTCTTGGTATGATGAGCACGGAGACGACGAGTATATCAGCTCTGACGGACTATATATGGCATCCTATGAGAACAAGGTGAAGTTTCTGTTCAAGGGGGACGCGTTCGGTGCGAATGAGAAGTGCAAGTCTTTCATCGAGTACCTGAGAGGCGGGATGATGAAGATGTACTGCGAGTTCAATCGAATAGGCAGACAGCACGTAAGACTAAAAAGCATAGACCCCGACCTGTATCGAGACCCGGACAACGACGATATTCTTGCGTTGTCAGTCACCTTCAAGTTCAACGACCCGGTGACGGACGTAAAGCCTGTCAAGGATTCAAAAGGAAACGTAACGTATTTAATTTAGCTACACAGCATGAGCACTTGGAACATATATCATAAGGATGGCTCTAAGCTGACCGACGTCAACGGCGAGCAGATAATCGTTCACGGATTGGAGTATTCCGATTCGTGGATGGGTGAATGCTATGTGACCATCAGCTTCAAGAATAACGCCCCGATAGACTTCCGGATTGGCGACTATCTTGTCTATCGTGGCGAGCGTTTCGAGCTAAACTACGAGCCTGGAAAGGATAAACAGGCAAGGAAGGACACCTACGGAGAAGGATTCGTCTATGATAGCGTGAAGTTCAACGCCATGCAGGATGAACTTTCGAGGGCAGAGTTTTTGGACGTTGTTCTTCACGACAACGAGCTTCATTATACAGCTCTTCCGAAATTCAGTTTCTACGTTGAGACCTTGGACGACTTGCTCGACAGAATCCAGGCTAACCTCAACGAACAGATTGGCGATGGCAAGTGGAGGATATTCTCTCGCAGCATGGAACGCTCAGTGCAGCGCGGCGTTACTGAGTCAGAATGGAACGCCGCTTATGGAGAGAATACCACTAACAATGTAATCGACTCTAAGTCCATCACCATCGACTCGAAGAAATGCTGGGAGGCGTTGGCTTTGGTGAACAGCGAGTGGGATGTCAACTTCATCGTTCGAGGCAGAAACATCTACGTTGGTACTGCGGGAGTTGTCGCAAGCCACATATTTAAGTATGGCCTTGGAGAAGGTCTCTGCGAGATTGAGCAGAATGCCGACTCGGACCAGGAAATCATCACAAGACTCAGGGCTTATGGCTCCGAGAAGAACCTGCCTTCGCATTATTATGCGGACTTGGGTATTAAGTACTTTGCTAACATAACCAAAGTCAATGCGGCAGAGAACGAGAAATACCACAATGTTGACTTGCTGTTGGATCTTGACTATATCGAAACCTACTTCAAGACTCCAAGGAAATTTGTTGTCAATGGAGAAACGAACGAACAGACCAATGGCTTTGTCCTGCAAGTTACGTTTGACTTCAAGACTACCATAACAGGATATGTATCGAAAGACTATAACACCGGTAAATGTAGGTTCTATTCTGAGCTAAAGGGGAGTCAGACCGACAGCGGAGACGAGGAATCACAGGAAAAACTCGACGCTTTTATTGCACAGGTCAAGGAAGGACAGGCATTGTTGTATATGACTTCTGGCGTAAACAACAAGAATATTCCTTCTGCGAACAAGGAATATGCCAAAAACCTTCCGAACAATATGTCCATCAATAGGCTTATGTTGCCAGGATTTCCTCATCTGTCATTGCAGGAGTACTACGATTCGCTGTCTGAGACCGAGAAGAAGTACGTGAATCCGTCCGGTCGTGAGCACAAGTTTTCTACGGATCCTCACAGACCATACATCGACTCTCTCAACATTGACAAAATCGGTCTGCGCTCGGAGTCTCAGTTCTTCGACCAGGACGATAAGACGAACGGAATCGTAGATATATATCCTACCATCGAGGAGATGGTAATCAACGATGTCCGTATCGACGAAATCAACGAGGGTGTTGCTCCGGATGATGATGGAAGATTCGAGGATGGACAGACTGTTCCGAACGTTGACATTTATCTCAGTCCATCCATCGACTTCGATATAAACGACTTAAAGGATTCGGACTTTGCCATTTCTATGAAGGATGGCTATTGTGGCGGGCGCACATTCAATGTAGCATCATCAACAAAGGTTGACGGAAGGTGGAGGCTTGCCATCGAACGCGTTAAGGACGATGCACTGGACTTGTATTTCCCATATAAGGGCTATCCTATCAATAAAGGAGACCATTTTGTGTTGACAGGCATCACCCTACCCGACTCTTACGTGAAGGCTGCGTCGCTGAAATTGTTGAAGTATGCCATTGCCTTGCTTGACAAGAACGACTATACCCGCTACGTCTATCAGCCAAAGGTAGATGAGATTTTCATGGCCAGGCAGAATGACCAAGCGATTGCCGACAAGACAGGAACCATCAAGAGCCTGTACCAAACATTGAAGGCGGGCGACCTGATGGACTTCGAGGACACGGATCTCCACATTGACGGACAGATAACCATCGACCAACTCACGATCAAGGAGGAAGATGGTAAGATACCTACCTACGAGGTTACGCTCAGAGAGGATAAGGAAGTTGGAACCATACAGAAGATTCAACAACAAATCTCGTCTCTTGAGAGCGGAAATGGAGGAACTGGAGGCGGGTTGACTACGGCGCAGGTCAAGAGCCAGGTTGCCGCTGAGGGAAGTAAGCGCTTCCTCTCCAAGCTCACCGATGACACTGCCAAGGGTACGATAACCTTCCTAAAGGGACTCGTTACCAAGGGCAAGCTAACAGCCGAGGAAATCGCGCAATTCAAGAAGGGTGCAACTTTCGGTGATGAATTTATTCAAGGTATGCTTTTCGGTACGGGCGCACGCATTGACG